>Ga0126381_100000105_pt1 | contig 94974 bp, 90 predicted proteins | sample PanSoiMetPlot_28_FD_96465 | JGI IMG/M metagenome (GOLD analysis project Ga0126381, IMG submission 96465) | Tropical forest soil microbial communities from Panama - MetaG Plot_28 | ecosystem: Environmental > Terrestrial > Soil > Tropical forest > Bulk soil | place: Panama | collected 2016-02-17 | reverse complement strand
GCCCGCGTGAATCTGCGCTTTGATCACGACGCTCCCGCCGATCTTCTTCGCAGCCGCCTCAGCTTCAGCGACGCTGAACGCCACTTCCCCGCGAGGCACAGGGACGTTGTACCTGGCCAGAATCGTCTTGGCCTGATATTCGTGGATCTTCATTTATGCTGGAACTAAGCCCGGAATTTCCAACTCTAACATGACACTCGACCTGCTCCATCACGTCGCGCAGGGCGGCGTTCTAACCGATTTGGAGGCTGAAACGGCGATGCAGTCGCTGCTGACAGGCCAATCGACGCCGGTGCTTACGGCGGCCTTTCTGGCAGCGCTACGTGTGAGGGGAGAATCGGTCGAGGAACTCACGGGATTCGCTCGGGCGATGCGGGCCGCAGCGCTCCCGATTCGGCTGGAGCCGGAATATCGCCCATTACTCGACACATGCGGGACCGGGGGCAACTCCGCGTCGTCCTTCAATATCTCGACCATTGCGGCGTTCGTGGTGGCAGGCGCCGGCGTTCGCGTGGCGAAACACGGCAATCGATCGATCACCAGCAAATGCGGCAGCGCGGATATTCTCGAAGCGCTGGGCGTCAACACCAAGGCAACGCCCGAAGTCGTCGCGCATGCGATCCGCGAATCCGGCATCGGCTTCCTTTTTGCGCCGACCTTTCACAGCGCCACGCGTCATGTGCAGCCCGTGCGGCTGGAACTGAAATTCCGTACGGCGTTCAACTACCTGGGCCCGTTGACGAATCCATTGCTGCCTGAATTCCAGGTGTCGGGGACCTGGTCAGTCGATGCGGCGGAAAAAATCGCCGGCGCACTGGTTCGGCTTGGGCTGACGCGCGGTTTTGTCGTGCACGCTTCTGACGGTCTGGGCGAGGTAACCATAACGGGCCCGTCCACGGTGTTTGTGATCGACCAGGGCGCGTTTCATCAGACTCAGGTTACGCCCGAGGATTTCGGGTACGACCCGCAGCCGTTTGAATCCATCCGCGGCGGCGATGCGGAATTCAATCGGGCCGTGGCAGAATCCATTTTCGCCGGCGAGCGCGGGGCCCGAAGGGAAATCGTCGTCATTAACGCGGCGCTGGCTCTCGTTGCCGCGGGCAAAGCGCGGGATTACAGAGAAGGCGTGGAGCGCGCGGTCGAGTCCATCGATTCCGGCGCTGCCCGCGCGAGGCTCGATCAGTTGCGCGCGGCCGCTTCGCTGAGTATGGCGGGAAGCCGCTGAGCGAAGGCGGAACGCGCCACCACGACGTCGCAGCCGCTCTCCCGCGCCTGCGCAATCAGGTCGGTCTGGACATGCGAGACGAAACCCACCAGCATCGGGCCAGAAGCATTGCTCTTGATCGTCCGGATCAGATCTACCGGATCGATGGCTGCATAGTTGAGGTCGAAAATTACGACTGCGGCGTCAGCAGCTTTGGCTAACACCCTCTCGCGATCTTTGACGATTTCAACCGGGACTCCAGCCTGTTTTCCAGCATCGAGGATCTTCACCGAAAAGAACAGATCGTTCATCACGGCCAAGGCTTTTTTAGGCGCCACGCGCCCATTATCGCGGAATACACTGAATCCAGTCATGTCCTTTCGCGGCGTAGATTACCTTCTGATTGACTCGCAATTCTCGGAACAGGAACTTCTGGTCCGGCAGACTGCGCGCCGCTTTGTAGATGAACGCTTTCTGCCGCTCGCGCGCGACTGTTTTCGCGACAGCCGATTTCCGCGCCAATTGGTTCCGGAAATCGGCGAACTCGGATTTCTCGGCGCCAATCTACACGGTTACGGATGCGCCGGCATGAGTAACGTCGAGTACGGCCTGGTCATGCAGGAACTAGAGCGGGGCGATTCCGGGTTGCGCAGTTTCGTATCAGTGCAGGGCGCACTCGTCATGTATCCGATCCTGGAGTACGGATCTGAAGAGCAAAGGTCGCGCTGGCTTCCGCTGCTTCAGTCGGGGAAGGCCATCGGGTGCTTCGGACTCACCGAACCGGACTTCGGCTCCAACCCCGCGGGTATGCGGACCCGCGCTCTTAAGGACGGCTCCAGGTGGATTCTCAACGGCGAGAAGACCTGGATCACCAACGGCTCGGTCGCAGATGTAGCGGTAGTTTGGGCGCGCGCTGAGGATGGCATTCGCGGATTTCTCGTCGAGAAAGGGATGCCTGGCTTCAGCGCGTCGGACATTCACGGCAAATGGTCCATGCGGGCTTCCGTTACTTCGAGCCTCTCTTTTTCCGACTGCCGCGTTCCCGAATCGGCTCTGCTCCCGGGCGCGCAGGGACTGAAGAGTCCCCTCGCATGCCTGTCCCAGGCTCGCTATGGAATCGGATGGGGGGTGCTCGGCGCCGCGATGGATTGCTACGAGACCGCGCGCTCCTACGCAACGCTCCGGAAGCAGTTCGACAACAAACCGATCGCTGCGCATCAACTCGTTCAGGAAAAGCTCGCCGGCATGATCACGGAAATCACGAAGGCGCAGCTACTTGCGCTGCACTGTGGTCGCCTTAAGGATCAGGAAAAGCTCGAACCAGCGCACATTTCCATGCTGAAGCGGAACAATGTCGCCATCGCCCTCGATTGCGCGCGAGCCAGCCGCGATCTGCTCGGCGCGAACGGTATAACGGACGAATATCCTATAATTCGACATCTGTGCAATCTCGAAACTGTAAAGACCTATGAGGGGACAGACCACATCCACACCCTCGTTATCGGAGAACGCGTCACCGGAATACCGGCCTATAAATAGCGCCGCTACTGTGCCGGCGCTATTGTTCGCGGCAACGATCCTTCTCAGTGCGTTCCTGCTCTTCCAGGTTCAGCCTCTGATCGCCAAGCTGATACTGCCATGGTTCGGAGGGTCAGCAGCGGTCTGGACCAGCTGCATGCTGTTCTTCCAGATCGCTCTTCTCGGTGGATACGCATACGCGCATTGGCTGACGAGCCGCCCGGCGGGGGCCCAGGCGTTCGTCCACATCGGGCTGCTGGCCATTAGCCTCGCGGCGCTGCCGATTCTTCCCTCGGCGTGGTGGAAGCCTGTGGGCGCGGAAGACCCGCTGCTCAGGATCCTGGGACTCCTAACCGCCACCGTCGGCTTACCCTACTTCCTTCTGTCCTCGACGAGCCCCCTCCTCCAATCCTGGTACTCACGCGTGAACGGCGGCGCAATGCCGTATCGTTTTTTTGCGCTGTCGAACGCCGGATCGATGGTCGGGCTGCTCGCCTATCCAGTGTTAGTCGAGCCGACGCTCACAGGCCGGCAACAGGCATGGTCGTGGTCCATCGCGTATGCGGCGTTCGCGGTTATCTGCGCGGTGGTCGCGTTGCGGTCGAAGGCAGCCCATACCGAGGTTGCTCACGTAGAAGTTGAACCGATTCCCGCCCCCGCCTGGTCGGAACGCCTGCTGTGGGTGGGTCTCGCCGCCTGCGCCTCAGCGCTGCTCCTTGCGGTGACGAATCACCTCACTCAGAATGTCGCAGCCATTCCGTTCCTTTGGGTGCTTCCTCTCAGCCTGTACCTTCTGAGTTTTATCCTCTGCTTCGACAGCGACCGCTGGTACAAACGCTGGCTCTTCGCGCGTCTCGGCGCGGTAGCGCTCCCGGCGATGGCCTACGCAATATCAGAGGAGAGCACGATTAATGAATTGAAGATCGCCGTCACTTTCTTTTCGGTAGCGCTTTTTGTCCTGTTCATGGTCTGCCACGGCGAGCTTGCCCGGCGACGTCCCGCGCCTGCGCACCTGACTTCGTTTTATCTGATGGTTTCAATCGGGGGAGCTATCGGAGGATTGCTGATCGGCTTTGCCGCTCCATACTTCTTTAATGCTCTCTACGATCTGCCAGTGGTCGTTTCGCTCACCGGCTTTGTGCTGCTTTATCTTTTGTGGCGCGAGCGCGGCGTCGGAACGTCGGACTCATCTCGATTCCTCAACGCCCCGTACGACAAACCCGTCGTTCTGATTCTGGTCGCGGGTCTCACCGGATATGCCGGTTGGCGGTTCGTCAGCGGAAGATTCCTGCACGGGACCGCCTTTCTCAGTTCTCAATACGACACGACCGTACTTCTCTCACTCACCGCGGCGTTGGCCGTCTATCTCCTCTGGCGCACGCGAGGTTCCGTCGATGACAACCTGATCATGTTCGCAGTCGCCGCGGGTCTGGCGTTCGGAATCACGGGCTTTCTGGCGCGCGACACCTGGAAATCGATCGGCCATTCGCGCGTGCTCGCCCGCAATTTTTATGGCGCGCTGGTCGTTTACGACACCGAAACCGATGGCGACATGGGACCGGTGCGAGTCTTGCGCCACGGAACCATCGACCACGGCGAGCAGTTCCTCTGGCCACAGAATCGCCGCTATCCGACCACATACTACGCACACGGATCAGGCGTCGGGCTCGCGATTCAGACTCTCCAGCTGCAAGGGCCGATGAGCGTCGGATTGATCGGTCTCGGCGCCGGCACCCTCACCACTTACGCTCGCCCGGTTGACAAATACCGCATCTACGACATCAATCCGATCGTGCAGAAAATCGCGGAGACTCAATTCACGTTCCTGCTCGATTGCTACGCACCCCACCGAGTGGTCCTGGGCGATGCGCGGCTTTCGCTGGAGAGCGAAAAAGCACAGGACTTTGATTTGCTTGCGGTGGATGCTTTCTCAGGGGACGCCATTCCGGTGCACTTGCTCACTCGCGAGGCCTTCGCGCTCTATTGGCGGCGGCTGAAGCCAGATGGCGTGCTCGCGGTGCACGTGTCGAATCGATATCTTTCGCTTGCGCCTGTAGTCGCGTTGGGCGCTGCCGAAGATGACAAAACTGCGCGAATCGTAAATTTCGAAACCGATGACCGCAACGACAAAGAGGAGTCGGACTCCGATTGGGTTCTGGTTACCTCGCGTCCCGGCTTCTTCGAGCAACCCGAATTGAAAGTAGCGAAAAGGATCGATCCGATACCCGGTCTCCGTATGTGGACCGACGACTACAGCAATCTGTACAAGATTCTGCGTTAGGTATCCCGTTTATTAAGCCAGAGCGCCGCCATAACGGCTTCGCTCGATCTCTGCGTTAAATTCGCATCCAATCAGAGCGATGGCTGCAAGGAGGTACATCCACGAGAGCAGCGCTATGCTTGTTCCGACGCTGCCATAAAGCAGATTGTAGTTCGTGACATGTTTGACATACCAGCCGAATCCCAATGTGGCGAGCAGCCAGAGAACAGTCGCCATGATGGCGCCGGGCCATACGGCCCTCCACCGTTGTTTGCGGTAGGGGCCGTAGTAATACAGAATGGCGGTCAGGCTTACAGTCGCCCCGAATGCGACGCCATAACGCATAATCCGCGTAAAGATCTCCCATCCGCCAGCGAGTGGATTCAGTAAAGGATCGACCTTCAGAATGCTGAGCACCACTTGCTCGGCCTCGCCGCCGAAAAGAATCAGCGCAGACGCGCCGAGCAAGGGAATCACCGAAAAGAATACCAGTGCGATCCCAATTCCGATATGCCCGAATATCGACCGGTTACGCGGAACCCGGTATGCCGCATTGAATCCGTCGATCAGGCTTTTGATGACGCTCGAAGCCGCCCACAGGGAGAGCGCGAATGCCACAACAAGTAGCGCAATAGGGCGCTGCCCTCTGTAGCGGAACTGCGCCATCACAACGCTCTCGGTCCCAGGCGGAAGAATCTGGGCGAGAAACTCCTCCATATTCACCTGGACGTAACTGGCGCCGGTCTGTACGAGTATCGTCGCGGCCGAAGTCAGCACCGGAAAAAACGACAGCAGCGCCGAGTAGGCCGCGCCTTTCGCAATTCCGAATAACCCGTCGTCTATTGACGCTACAAGCGTTCGGCGCAGCAGGAAAGGCAGGTGCCGCAGGATTTGGCGCACAAACCTTTAAGGTAGGACAGGCGCCATCGCCTGTCCATAGATCAGCAGGGCAACTTCAGACGGAAGTGTGCGCCCGCAGCCTCGCCATCCTCAATCCACATGTCCCCGCCGTGATCGAGCACCGTCTGCCGAGACAACGCCAGACCGAGCCCAAGGCCCCCCTTCCCCGACGTCGCGAACGGCTGAAACAAACGATGCCGCACGTCGGCCGCGACGCCGGGCCCTGTATCGTCTACGCGCACGAGGACGCTGTGCCCGTTTCGTACCGCAGCGATCTCGATGCGCCCTCCGTTCGGCATGGCTTCGATCGCGTTGCCGATCAGATTTAGAAACACGCGCTCGATTCGACCGGGCTCGGCGGGAAGTTCAATCACCGGATCGACTTTCACGTCAATCCGGACATTACGCTCCTCCGCTGCCGGAGCCTGCGTTTCGACCGCGGCTCCGACCAGTTCGGCCAATCGGCAAGTCTCCGGCGCCTGAATGCGCCCGCGCGAAACGTCGACGAGCTCCTGAAGCATGTCCTTAATCGCGCGCGATGAACGATAGATGTTGCCCGCAAGACGATGGAGTTGTTCCGGACTAAGCTCGCCATCCATCATCATTTCAGCGCCGCCATAGATCGCCGCCAGCGGATTCCGCAGGTCGTGCACGATGGAACTCGAAAGCCTTCCGATGGTCGAAATCCGTTCCTGCCGGATCAGCTCTTCGCGCGCGTCCTGAATGGAGCGGGACATCGCATTGAAAGTACGCGCCAGGCGGCCTATTTCGTCGTTATCGACCTCGGGCACGCGCGTCTCATACTTCTGCTCCGCGATCAACGCAGCCGCGCGATCCAGTTGCCGAATCGGCTTCAGAATGCGCCGCGCGAGCAGCGAACTCACGCCAATGCCTGCAATGATCGCCGCAATCGCAATCATTAGCAGCTTGAACTCGAGCGAGGCAAGATCGCGCTTCACCGCATCGAAATTTTGGACGATCAGCAGATCCCCGGCGGGCGCTCCGGAAAGGTCGCTGAGCGTGCTTCCGAAGACCGCATATTCGCGATCCGGTAACTCCAGGCGCTGAACGCCCGATCCCCTCCGGTACCTCTCAGCGATGCCGCGCGTCGCCGCCGGCGCGAGCGTGGACGCGACTGGCTGGCCGCCTTCGAGAAATACGAAATCGCTGCCGCCAGTGCGTTCGCGAAGCTCCGTCGCTACGGCGTGATCCACGGGAAAGCCGGCTACAAGCACGTCGATGAGCCCCTGGCCGGCTCCGCTCTGAACGTACACGGGCGTAATCACGAGTTCATAAAGCCCGTTATCCAGCGCCGAAAACCCCGCCGACTGCGCGGGAAACCGCGGTGATGCATCGCGTACCGCCTCCACGTTCCGCCGCAGCCCTCGTGGTCCGCCGAGTGACGCAATGACTTCTCCGCGCGGATCAGTCACCAGGAACATCGCGTCATTGGACTTCGACACCTTGGACCAGATTTCCGCTGCGGTGTCCTGTATCGTCGCGCGGTCATTCGTTTGAAACGCCGCGCGGACATACTGCATGTTGCTCAGCACAAGACTCACCTTGCTGAGCAGATCGGCGCGCGCCTGCCACAACGATTCGTAGGCGCGGAAACTGCCCTGCAGATTCGCCTCGAGGTTCTGCGACAAAGCCGCTCGCGCCTGCGTCTGGACGAAGTAGCCCGCGGTCGCGAGCAGCAGCGTAATCGCGATCGATGTCGAGATCGTGATTTTCCAGAGCAGGGAGGACGAATGGGTCATCGGGTCTTTCCGGGATAAGCCACTTGGTCGTCGGGAGGCGGCGCGTACTCCTTGCCGTATTTGTTTTTGTGCGGTATGGGCAGATAACCCGCCTCGGAGACCGTGATCGGCGGAAGTTTTATAGGCGCATCGGTTGCCAGAACCCGCTGCGAGAGCTGCTGAAGAGTCTGTTCGGTTGCGCGCTCGTGAAACACGTTCAACTCGTATGAACCCGGCGGGACGTCGATCGAAAACGAGCCGTCCTTCGTCGTCTCGGTGAAATAAGACGTGCGCAGCACCAGAATGATCGCGGACATCGATGGATGAATATTGCAAAAGACGCGCACCACGCCCGTGCGAGTAAACCGAACCGATCGACTTGAACCCGGCGGGTACAGACCCACATCAAAGATCTGCCCGTTGAAGCTCGAAAACGCGTTGTGGAAGATCGGATCGAAATTCGGAAAGTCAACGGTCGTACCCGCGACGATAGTCAGCAAGTGCGGCGTGAACGATTTGCCCTTCTGAACCATCGTGGCGTGCTTCGCGGGAGGCGCCGACGGAGGAGCGCCGACGGGCGTCAGCGAAACGACGACTCCCGAGTAGTCCCCGCGCTTGCTCACGGCCTCAAGGCGTGAATCGCGCAGTATGACGTTACCCGAAATCGGGATGGCGCGAGCCCCGAGCGCCGCAACGCTAAAACAAATAACCCAGCGCCAGATCATAGTGATTATTCAGCCGTGTGCCCTGCGCAACATAATTCGTACGGGCCTGCGCGATTTCGAAGGCAGCCAGTACATTAGGCGCAAGTTTGTAGATCACGTTCCCGGCATAGGTGAGATTTCGCGAGATGTTTCCCGTCGTGAATCCCTGGCTGTGATCCGATTCCTCTCCGCCATAGAAATGGAACGACAGGCGCGGCGCGGCGAAGACCGCGATCTGGCCCCACGCGCCGTTCGCGTGCACAGGGAGTACGGTTCCATCCGTCAACACCGTAAAGCCTTGGCGAAGCGCACCAAGACCGGCGGCGTTGTCCCCGTGAAAGAACGCCCCGGTAATTTCCACTTTGCTGATAGGCCGCGCGAGCCAATCGAGCGTGAACAGGCTCGACGATGCCGTGGTTCCGGCAACGTGGCTATCGCTTACACTGAACCCGGGCGCCACCTCAAAGCGCCGGTTCTCGGATCCCCTAAAGAACTCAAAGCGTCCCTGGTACGCCGGCCGCGCGCGTTCCAGGCTGCTTGCGTAAGCAGGCGCCCCGTTGATCGGATAAGATTCAGACGTCTGATACAGTCCGGCCTGCGCTATAAGTCCGGAGTCTCCTCCGAACTGAACTCGTTGCTCGATACGCGCCTGCGGCTGCCAGAGCCACAGATTGCCGGCGTCGGATAAGGGCGACAGACCAACCTGCGCCAGAGTGACGGGTTCGCGAGGCGACACGATCGGTTTATCCTGTCCTACTGATATCGTCGTGGCGCCCCATCTCAGGTCGACCATCGCGGTGCGGATTCGAAACAGGTTGTTACTCGCACTCGCTGTGCCGCCCCAAAAATCCATATTGAAAAACCCGGAAACTTTCCCGCCGCCCGGAAGTTCAGGGCCGTTGAACTTCAAGCCCAGTATGGTCTGCCGCAATGTCGCCCCTGTCGTGGCCGCCCCGGAATTCGCCGCCGCGCCGAGCGGATACTGGAATCCGCCGCTATACTCGCTGTTCATGAAGGCGTTAAAAAGCAACATGCCGGTCAGTGTGACCGGCATTTTCTGAGAAGCTTCCACCTTCGATTGAGCCATTTCCGCCGTGCGCGCCTCCTGAACGGCCATGCGCTCCGGCAGTGGGGCTTCTTCCGGCGGCGATGGCGTCGATAGAGGCGCGGCCGCGGCGCGAGGCTCCAGTTCATTCCGCAATTCGTGGATTTCGGCCAGCAGTTCCTGGTTCTGCTTTTCGAGCTGATCCAGCCGGTCCAATATCTTCTGCATGTCCGGCCCGTTCTGCGCCTGCAGCGCGAGCGGGGCCAACAGAATCGGAAGCAAGCGGAGTTTCATATCAGTTGCTCCAGTTTACGGCGTACCGCCGAAGGCGAATAAGGCTTGGAAAAGAATGCGTTCGCGCCCTCCGCTAACGCGCGCGCGGGTAAACGCGGATCGCTGTCGCCGCTGATCAGAATGATTGGCAGATCCGCAAAACGTGGTTGCTTCCGGAAGCTCCGTATCAGGTCGAGTCCGTCATATTGCGCTAAGTGCAGATCCGTTACCACCGCTGCGACGTCGATTCCGTCGGCGAGAGCAGTCGCGAGCGCAGCAGTCGGACTTCGCGATACCCGCGTCTCGACGCCGGGGATAGATTCCAGCGCAATCTGCAGGGTCTCCGCGCAGGGCTCGCTGTCTTCCACGATCAGAATCAAACGCGACATAGCCTAAGGCAGGAATCGGTAGCCGACCTTATGCAACGTAAGAAAATGGCGCGGACAGTTCGGGTCGGCCTCCAGCTTCTGCCGCAATCTCACGACGTGCGCATCCACTGTGCGCGTGTTCGGAAACGACTCGTACCCCCACACGGAATTCAGAATCATGTCCCTTGAAAGTGGACGATCCGGGTTCTGAAGAAAGAACGTTAAAAGGTTGTACTCGGCGGGCGTGAAGCGAACCTCCTGGCCTCGGCGCGTTACCACGCGCCGTTCCAGATTTACTTCGACGTCCGCAAACGACAGCACCTTGTGCGGCTCTGACGGGGACCGCCGCAATACGGCCCGAATGCGCGCAAGCAGTTCGCGCGTCCCGAACGGCTTGACGATGTAGTCGTCAGCGCCGATTTCGAGCAGCAGCACCTTGTCGATCTCTTCGCCCACTGCGCTGAGCACGATAATCGGCGTCTGTACTCCCGAACTACGAAGTTGTTTGCAGACTTCGACCCCGCTGATATCAGGCAAGCGCAGGTCGGTGACGATTAAGGCTGGCTTCGCGAGAATCGCGTGATCCAGCCCGCTCCTTCCATCCGCCGCAAGGATCGCCTTAAATCCCTCTCTTTCGAGAAGGACTCCGATCGTATCGCGCAGGCTGTCGTCGTCGTCGATGACGAGAATGGTATGCATCGGCGCCCCGATTTTAACGCGCTTGAGAGCGGCGTGGGGTTGAGGGGGCCCGGTGGCGGCCGATATTTACAACGTTTTTACAGGGTGCGCACGCCCGACACTAATCCTGACTAAATAGCTCTGCCCGATTCACTCGTTCGCCCTTAAACATGACGAACGAGACGGCTTCCAGCGCTTTCGCATCCTCGAGTGGATTGCCGTCAACGATCAACAGCGTCGCGTCTTTGCCCGGTGTCACCGAACCGAAACGGGCGTCGGCGCCAAGCGACCTCGCGCCGTTAATGGTAGCTGCGCGGAGTGCAGCGCTCACAGGAATTCCCGTCTGCGCCCAGAGTTCTATTTCCCTTTGCGCCGTCGGCCCATGGAACACGAGCATGTTGCCCGCATCACTGCCGGTAACAAGCGTGACGCCCCCTCTCCAGGCCCGAACGAGGTTATCTCGCGCAATATCCATGTCGATGGGATACCCTGCCATCGAGGCGCGCGTTCGTTTTGCATCAGGCGAATCGATCATCGAACGCGTAAGCGTCAGGATCCTGGCCGGAACCGCCTGCTGAACGAGCGATCGATTCAAGGCATCCAGCTTTCCCGCGGCGAATTCCCGCAGTCCCTCCGCCGCGCTCAGCGTTGGATCGTACGTCACTCCGCTCTTTGCCATTTCATCGAAGATTTCGTTCGGAATTCGCTCCTGAAAGGAACCATGCTCGATGCCGTTCGCGCCCGCGTTCAGCGCATCTTCCACGTCTTTTACGGAACCGGTGTGAACAACAAATCGAAGTCCGTTCGCCCGCGCGGCTGCCCCGATTGCGTTGAGAATCGCCGGATCCATGCGGTTGAATCTCGCTTCCCCCGCGCCCGCCTCCATAATCGCCTTGATCGCATTGACGTGATCCGCCTTCAGGGCATTCACCGCATGTGTAGCTTCATCCGGGGTGTGCGGCGTGCGCAGGAACTGCCCCTCCGCCCGGACTCGCATGGAATCCGGCAGCCCGCGAAAGTACTCTGTCCCATGCCCGCCTTCCGTAGTGAACAGCGGCCCGGCGAGAAAGAACTCGGCGCCCAACCTCTCCCCGCTGTTGACTGTCTGGCGGACTTGCAGCGCCGCATCGAGCATGTCGCCGAGACTCTGCACCGCGGTTACGCCGCAGTAAAGATACGCGGCGAGTTCCCGTTCGAAAGCCCTGGCCGGATCGTAATTCCTGTAATCGTCTAAACCTCCCGACGGCCCGAGATGAATGTGCACATCGACCAACCCGGGTAGAACGGTCTTTCCTGCCGCTTCAATCGGCTGAGCCTTAACGTCCTTAGGATCGGGAATGTTCCCGTCATAAACCGCGGCGATTTTTCCGTCTTTCACGAGCACCGCGCCGTTCTCGATGATGGTGCCGTCGGCGACGAAGATGCGGGCGTTGCGAATCAGCGCAGTGCGCGCGCGGTCCAGTTGGCGATTGAGAACCTTGGTCTTGCGGACGTTGTCCTTTGCGTACGCTTGATATCCACCGAGCCCGATAAACGGCAGCAATACCGCAATCAGCCAGAGCTTGGCGGCGGGTCGCAGCTTCTCTTCTTTTTCCCAACGAAAGAGCTTCACGCACAGGAGCAATCCAATCGCGCTGGTCAGCGCAAGCGCGCCCACGGCTTGCCAGTTCGCTGCCAGCGATTCACCCCGGAGCAGAATGCCCTGAAGCCCCGTGACGAGATAAGTCGCCGGGATGAACTGCGTCGCGATCAGCAACCAGTTAGGGAACATAGACGCGGGGAAGGTAGCGCCGCTGAGAAAAAGCATCGCCATGTAGACGATCTGCACGAGGATCCCGCTCTCCTGCATCGAATTCACGGTCGACGCGATGATCAGCCCGATCGAGCGGGTCGCCACCACTCCCAACGCGACGAATATCAGGACTGTGCCGATATTCGCGGGCATCTTCATCCCATATCGCATAATCGCCACCATCAGCATGAGAAGTACGTAGGGTAGGTACACGATAAGGCCCGTCACCGTGGAAGCGACCAGCAGGGGCAAGGGCGTGATCGGCGCCACTTTATAGCGGCGCAGGATGTTCGTTTCCCGGTCCTGCACGGCGCGCATTCCCGCGCCGAACAGGCCGTTCCCCAGGATGCCGATCACGGTTACCATCGTGACGACCTCGAGAATCGCTCCCCCCTGTTCGGCGTGCGCAGATTGGGCAAAGATGAAGAAAAAGGCGAACGGCATCAGGTAATTGAAGAAAATGACCATGCGTTGGCGAAACGCAAGTCTGATGTCGTTGCGGATCAGCGCCAGATAGGGCTTCATTCAGTCGCGGAGCCTCTTCCCGGTGATTTCGATAAATACATCTTCCAGCGACGGCTTGCCCAGATGCACGTCCGTAAGATCGAAGCCGCTCTCGTCAACCCATTTCACGATTTCGACGAGCGTCCTCGCCGGACGCCGCGAGGTTATGGTCAGACGGCGCCGGTTCTCGCTGAGCTTTGGCCCCGAGGCTTCTGACCAAACCGGAACGGCAGCCAGATCCAGCTGCTGAGAGCATTCGATCTCGATGGTGGAGCCGGTCGAACTTTTCTCCATTAATTCGCGCGGCGTGCCGATAGCGATGACGCGGCCCGAGTCCACGATGGCGACGCGGTCGCAAAGGCGTTCCGCTTCCTCGATGTAGTGCGTTGTCATGAGGATCGTGCGGTTCTCGCGTTTCATCTCTTCTATGAGGGCGTGAATCTCAAGGCGCACCTGCGGATCGAGCCCCGTCGTCGGCTCGTCGAGAAACAGCAGCGCCGGATCGTTGATGAGTCCCAGCGCGAGCGCCAGTCGTTGTTTCTGTCCGCCGGAGAGCGTGGAATAGAAAGCTTCGCGTTTCTCCCAAAGCTGCAGCCGCTTGAGAAGGTCATCCGGGCTCACCATCCGGCTGTAGAGCGCGCCAAAGAGATCCAGCGCCTCAGAGACACGCATTTTGTCCGGTAGATTAGTCGCCTGTAAACAGACGCCGATGCGGTCTTTGAGCTGCAGCTTCTGCGTATCGGGATCGAAGCCCAGTACCTTTACGTCGCCGTCCGTTCGTTGCCGGATGCCCTCGAGAATCTCGACTGTGGTAGTTTTTCCCGCGCCGTTCGGTCCCAGAAGTCCAAAGACCTCGCCGCTCTGAACTTCGAAATCGATCCCCCTGACAGCCTCGACCTCACCGTAGATCTTGCGCAGTCCGCGAACCGCGATCGCGTTTTGGCCCATGCTCGTTCAGGTTAACGAAAGCGATGTCAGCGCGGTTCGACAATTCCCATCTGCTCCCCCGGCGAGCTGGTTCTAATCCACCATTACTTTTGGTGGCGACACCTGTCGGAACGCCGCCCGGGTTCCCATTCTGTTTGAATACAAAGGGCTTCGCATTTGGCGCCGAGCCTGCAAAACGTAAAAGTATGAAACTTCTACCGGCAGTTATGACAATCGCCTCCGTAGCCGGTTTGCTTAGCGCGCCGGTGTGGGGCCAGAATTATCCCCCGCCTCCTCCTCAATATCCGCCGCAGCAATACCCGGCTCAGCAGCCTCCGCCGCAGTATCCAGCTCAGCAGTACCCACAGCAGCCGCCGCAGCCATATCCGCCGCAGTATGGTCAGCAGCCTCCTGCCTATCCGCAGCAGCCACCGTATTTTCCTCCGCAACAACTCGATGCGATGACCGGACGTATTGCGCTCTACCCGGACCCGTTGCTGGCCCAGGTTCTTACCGCCGCGACGTTCTCCGATGAGATACCCGATGCCGATGGTTGGGCGCGAGGTCACGCGTATCTGAGCGGAGGCGACGCGCTGGCGCGCGCGATCCAGGACGATCGACTGCCCTGGGACCCCAGTGTTGTCGCCCTGCTACCGTTTCCGAGCGTACTCGACGTGATGGCCGGCGACATGAACTGGACGCAACAGCTTGGTAACGCGGTGTTGGCCGACCGCGGAGCCGTGATGGACTCCATTCAGCGTGAGCGCTCGTTGGCGGTGAACTACGGATACCTGCGAACCAACAATCAGGTGCAAGTGCTGACCCCGGCCCCGGGTAACATCCAGATCGTGCCCGTAAATCCCGCATTCATCTATGTGCCTTACTACGATCCCTACGTTGTGTACGCGCGTCCGCGGCCCGGATTCTTTGTGGGCGGCGCGATCTCTTTTGGGCCGCGCGTAGTCGTGGGCGCGTTCGCGCCGTTGGGATGGGGCGGCGCTTCGTTCGCGTGGCGTTCGCACGCCATCATCGTGAACAACAGGCCTTGGGTTCGAACATGGGCGGATCGGCCCGTCTATGCGCGCCCGGCGGTCCGGCCACGACCCGCGTACGAGCGGCATGAACTCCACGAGTATCGCGCTCCCGAACATCATGACGACCGGCATCGGTAACAGATCTGCGCGCCTAGGATGAAGGGGGAGCCCTTTAGGGGCTCCCCCCGTTGTCGTTCAGGCGACTTTTCGCAGCGGTGGATCCAGTCGCCGGCGCTTCAACACCGGCATCTCGACGACAGTCGGTGTCCGTCGCGGAGGCGCGCCGCGCACAGCCCCTCCGAAATATTCATCCAGGGGAAAAAGCGAATAAGGCCGCAGTTCGCGAAGAACGCGCCCGAGCTTGGCCTGAATTCTGTAGACCTCGTGGAAAAAATCTCCCCGATTCATTTTGAGTTGGCGGCAGCATAATTTCCAGTCGGCCCCCAGGAGAAAGTGAAAACGGAAGAGTTTGTGCTCCGACGCTGTGAGGTTTCTCCTCGCGACGATGCAAAAGTCCGCGATATACTCCTCGTCCCTTCTGCCCCACGCCAGTCGCTGCTCCTTCCCGTTGGTGTGCTCCATCCGCGTTCGGGATATGTGCTTTTCGGTTTTCACGAGATAGCGAAACCTGTGATAGCAAGCGCGAAAAATCGCCCTGAATACGCAGTTGCAAGGGGACGGCGCCCCGGTGTTGCCGTTGTCCCGCATTCCAAAACCCAGGCAATGCGTGCACGTCTCTTTCGCCAGACCGAGTACTTCCGACCTGTTCCATTCGAATCGGCTCAAAAATTCCTCCAAGCAACGTTGTAAACAAACGAAGCGTACATCTTTATACATATCCGCCGGCGCGCATTTGATAGAGAAATGTTCCGATTCAGAATTCTACGTGGCGAGGCCCAACTTACTCTGAACAAAGGAAATTCCGCCCGGCAACCAAATATGATTCCTTTTTAAGGTATTATTTGTCACGCACCCTATTTCTCTGAGAAATAGGGCTAACGGGCTATACCCAGATGATGAGCGAACTATACGAGCGGCTCATCGACGCCGCGCGGCAAAGGGTGCGTTCCGGGGCCATGACCGAGCGCGGCCTGGCGCGTCTTTGCGGCATGTCCCAGCCCCATATGCACAATGTTTTGAAGAGCTTCCGGTCTTTGTCCATCGAATCGGCGGATCGGCTTCTGCATGCGCTCGACTTGACTATTCCGGCCCTTTTATTCTCGCTCGACAGAGAAACCGACGCCTCGATCCGAATTATTCCGATGCTGCGCGCGCGGATCGGAACCGGAGCAGCGGCGAGTTTAACGGCATTCCGAGGATTTATGCCGTTTCCATCCGCGCAGGCGGCCTTGCTGGTCGATCCTGTCGTGGCGCAGCTGGGTCCTGACCTTGTAATGCCTGCAGCGCTCAAGCCCAATGACTATGCGCTTCTCGACCAGAATCCGCTGCTTCGTCGGAATCCCGGCGGCGGCGGCATCTGGGTAATTGAGGAAAACGGAATTCTTCGCCCGCGGTACCTAAAGCTCGGAGGAACGCGCATCTACATCGCCGACGAAATTACGCTCCGCGATCCACCGAAATGGGAGCCCGTTTCGCTCGAAAGGCGCGACATTCGTGAAATCGTCCGCGCCAGGATCGTCTGGATCGGGCGCAATCTGCCGAGGGATTAACGCGCGGCGGCCTTGTAAACCTCCAGGACTTCACGCGCGGTGCGATTCCAACTGAAACTCGCCGCCTGCCTGCGGCCCTTCAGCACCATGTCTTGGCGAAGCGCGTCGTTGGTCAGCACTTCAATAATTCCGCGGGAAATATCAAATACATTTTCGGGATTGACGAGCATTGCCGCGCCGCCCACAACCTCGGGCAGAGACGCCGCAGCGGACGAGATCACCGGCGTGCCGGAAGCCATGGCCTCCAGCGGTCCGAGACCGAAGCCCTCGTACAACGAAGGGAACACAAAGGCCTGCGCCTGTTCGTAAAAAATCCGTAGCGTGTCGAAAGGAATGAACCCCAGGAACCGCACGCAATTCTCCACACGGCTGTGAATTACCGCCCTGCGCACGTTCGGATGTCGCGAAATCTCATCTCCGATGATAATCAGGCGAAGATCCTTCCAGGCGGGATACTGCTCGAGGGAACTGCGCGCGACGGCGAATGCCTCGATGAGGCGAGGTATGTTTTTCTGCGGGCGAATCGAGCCCGCGTAAAGTAAAAAGGGATATCGGATCTGGTATCGCTCAAGAATTCGCGATCGGTCATCCGATGAGTCACGGCGTTCAAGGAACTGCGGATCGGGCGCGTTGTAGATCAGCCGGATCTTACCGCTGACCTCCGGCACCAGATTGGAAACGTCTCGCTGCGTGGCCCCCGAAACGGCGATGATACGCGACGCGCGCAGAAGTCCTCGCTTGAGGCGGTATTCGCGGGCGGCATGATGCACTCCCGCCGCGTCGTCAAAGAAAAGACTGCCCAGATCATGAACGGTTACCACGTAGGGCCGCGGCATCGGCAGCGGGACCCTGTGAAACGGAATGTGCGTGATCGCGGCCCCGAGCCGTCTTAGCAGGCCGGGCAGTTCGATGTGATCCCACAGGGAGGAGTCGCGCCGCCGGTAAGTAATGGGTCTGAAGGTCGGCGGAAGGTCGGCCAGGAGGACCGAGTCCTCGGGGGAGCAGATCAGGCAATATTCATGATCGTCCGAAACGCGCGCGAGCGCATGAAGAAGATTGCGGATGTATGTGCCGACGCCGAAATCGCGGATGCGCCGGACATCGACCGCGATCCGCACGAGCCTATGCCGATTGGCGGCCCGATTGTTTCCGCCTCCATGCGTAAAGCGGAAAACGCGAAGTCAGGGCCTGTACCCGTTCGCGAACCGATGCGATCACGGGCTCCGAATCGATATCGTTCAGGACTTCCGCGATGCATGAGGCGACCTCCCGCATCTCTTTTTCTCCGAAGCCGCGGGTTGTGACGGCAGGGCTGCCGAGCCGGATTCCACTGGGATTGAGAGGCGGGTTGGCGTCGAACGGGATGGCGTTTTTGTTGACGGTGATGCGAGCGCGATCGAGCGCATTTTCCGCTTCCTTGCCCTTCAGTCCCTTCGAGAAGACGTCCACGAGAAGCAGATGCGTGTCCGTGCCTCCGGATACGACGCGGAAACCCTCTGCCTGAATCCCCTCCGCAAGGCTCTGAGCATTGACGATGACCTGCTTCTGATAATCGACGAACGAGGGCTGCAAGGCTTCGAGGAAGCAAACCGCCTTCGCCGCGATCACGTGAACTAACGGACCGCCCTGTACTCCGGGAAACAGGCTTTTGTCGATAGCCGGGCCGTACTTCTCTTTCGCCAGAATGATGCCCGCGCGCGGTCCCCGGAGGGTCTTGTGGGTCGTCGTCGTGACAATGTCGGCGTATTCGCACGGGTTCGGATGCAGTCCCGCCGCCACGAGCCCGGAAAAATGCGCCATATCGACCAGTAAAATTGCGCCTACCGAATCCGCGATCTGACGAAATTTCTGGAAATCCCACTGCCGCGGATAGGCGCTGCCGCCCGCGATGATCATCTTCGGCTTGTGTTCGTCGGCGAGTTTCGCTACGTGCTCGAAGTCGACGCGTTCGTCCTCGCGTCGGACCTGATAACCCACAACATGATAAGTTTTGCCCGAAAAATTCAGTTTGTGGCCGTGCGTCAAGTGGCCGCCGTGCGCGAGGTCGAGTCCCATGATGACGTCGCCCGGCTGGATGACCGCCGCGTAAGCTGCCTGATTTGCCTGGGACCCTGAGTGCGGCTGGACGTTTACATATTCGGCGCCAAACAGACGTCGGGCGCGCTCCCGCGCCAAATTCTCGACCTCGTCAGTAAACTCGCAACCGCCGTAATAACGCTTGCCCGGGTAGCCCTCGGCGTACTTATTCGTGAAGACGCTGCCGGTCGCTTCGAGCACAGCTTCGGACGTGAAATTCTCGCTCGCGATCAACTCCAGTTGACCGTGCTGGCGTTCGGTCTCCTGCTGGATCAGCCGATAGATTTCGGGGTCGGCATCGGCAAGCGGACGCGCCATGAAGTCATTCATAAGGGGAACTGTGAGTTTAACATCCGCATCCGAAACGGCCTGTCCCGGAACTCCGCGCTCGCGAAACGCAATACTATATTGGGACGTCAAATTTACAGTAAATTTATGCGTTTGGTGCGGACAGCATTACTATTGAGCGTGGTCGCCGGAATCCCGGCCTGGGCTAATCTTCCGACTTGGGACACCAGCGGCAACAGTCTGCTGAACGGAACCTATTATTTCCGCGAGGTCATCTACGTCGTTGGCGATAACGTGGGCGATCTCAGCCAGCAACTGGCTGTCTTCGGGAACATCACCTTTAACGGCGCCGGTGGATATACGATCTCGAGCGCGACCGTGAACGAGTGCGACACTTCTTCCGGTTGTGGTCAGCAACCGCTTTCGACCAGCGGCACTTATTCGTTCGCATCCAACGGCTACGGATTTTTCACTAATCCGCTCTCCTCGAGCGGCGCGACGTTCACCAACTACGGCTTGATCTCGAACGGAATCCTGATCTCAAGTGCGACCGAAGACGGCTTCAATTCCCTCTTTATTGCAGTGCCCGTCGGGACGCCGGCCGTTGCCTCCTCCTTCCAGGGCGCGTATCAAATAAGTGGATTTATCCCCGGTAGTCCCTCTACAGCCGCAGATGTGAGCTTCACGTTGAATCCCGATGGCGCGGGAAACCTCGGCGTCGTCAACATGACGGGATATTTCGGCGGCGGTGGATCCACGACGTACACCCAGAGTTCACCCAACGTGAAATACACATTCAGCAACGGCGCTGGCGTCCTCGGATTTCCAGTCTCCAATACCGCAAACTTCTATTCGGGCCAGGAGTACCTATACATTTCACCCGATCACAACTTTGTGTTTGGCGGTTCGCCCAACGGATTCGATATGTTTGTGGGCGTTAAGGTCACGACAGGAAGCGTCAACTTCAGCGGGCTCTACTATGAGGCGGGTCTCGACGAGGACGCCTCGCAGTTGAGTTCGGGGGGGTTCAGCGCGCCCGATACTTTCTATGGATCTTTCAATGCAGCGAATGGGGCCATCGTCGGTCATCAACGTCTGTTTAGCCCTCTGTTCAATTCAGTACCGGAAGGGTTCACGTTTGCGACGAGTTACCCCTCAACCATTACTAACGGAACGTACACCGATTCTTCCAAAACGACGCAGTACGCATTCGCCAACGGCGGCGCGATTCGGATCGGGTTCGGCATCGGGCCCCTTCTTGGAATCAATGTCTCGCTTCAGGCTCCGACGATGTCCGGCAATGGCGTTTACCTGAACCCCAACGGCATCGTGAATGCGGCGAGCTTTGCCCCGTTTACGGCTGGAGTTTCGCCGGGCGAATTCATTGTGCTTTACGGAACCGGATTGGCCAGCGGCAACGCGGTCGCGTCGTCCCTTCCATTGCAAACCACGCTGGGCAATGTGCAGGTGATGATCAACGGTATTCCAGCGCCGCTCTTTTATGTCACTCCGAACCAACTGGCGGCCGTGGTTCCGTTCGGCGTGGGCTATACGCCGCCGACCGGAACTCAGCAGATCGCCACTATCCAGGTGATCAACAACAACGTAGCGTCGAACAGCGTATCGCAATTCATCAATCTGACTACGCCCGGCGTCTTTTCACTCACCGCGAACGGACTAGGCTATGGCGCAATTGAGCACGCGCTGACCGGCCAGGTTGTCAATGCCGCGAGCCCAGCGCAGCCGGGTGAAATCGTTTCCGTCTTCATGTCGGGTCTCGGTACGACCCTCCCCGCTGGCACGGACGGAGCCGCCCCCGCCCAGTTGTCGAATACTGTCCAGACGATTTCGGCGTACGTCGGTGGCAATGCGGCGACAGTGGCATTTGCAGGCCTGGCCCCGTCTCTTGCGGGAGTCTATCAGGTCAACCTGACAATCCCGTCGAACGCGACGGCTGGCGACAATGTGCTGGAAATCCTGGGGCCCGATTCCGATAACTATCAGGCCTTAGTCGCGGTAGGCAATGGAACCACGAATACCTCGGCGATCTCGGGAGGGCAACCGCACGCTCTGAGCGTCAGAAGCCACCGCGCCACGAGGCCCGTTACAGCCCTGCAGCGTGCCGCTCCGTGCTTCGTCACGAACCCGGCTTGCGGCGGCGCGGCGAAGTAGCTTTTTTACTTCCCGCCCTTCGATTCGTGGTATTCCATCTCGGTGTTCAGCGCCCAGATGTTGCTCTTGTCGATGCGGCCTTCGATGATGTTATCGACCGCCGTCATCGCCGTTAGCATCGAGTGGTCCTGATTGTTGTACTTGTGCATGCCGTTGCGGCCTACCAGGAACAGGTTCTCGAAATTGTTGACGTAAGCTTTGATCTCATCGAAGCGCTCGTACGCGCCGAAATAAGCCGGGTAGGTCTTCGGGACCCGGATGACGCAGGCGTCGAGCACGTCCGCGGGATCGATAATTCCGATCTTCGCCATTTCCGCTTTGGCGAATTCGATCATCTTCTCGTCTGAATACTTCCAGATTTCGTCCGTCTCGTAGCAGAAGTACTCCAGCCCGATCCACACGTTCTCGGGATTCGCGACCAGATAGGGACTCCAGTTATTGAAGATCTGCATGCGCCCCACCTGCACATCCGGCTCCTGGATATAGATCCAGTTGTCGGATAGCAGCTTCGCTCCCTGTGGCGTGTCTTCTTTAATCTTGAGTTTGCGGAGCAGCACGCCCACTGTGATGAAGTCGCGATAAATGAGGCCATCGCTGAGTTCCATCACCTCTCGAGGAACTGGAGCGTCGAGGCAGCGCATGAGTTCCTTGATCGGCATTGTGGAAAAGAAGTAGTCCGCTTCGATCGTTTCGCGCTCACCCGTTTCGGCGTTGAACGCCTCCGCAGCGATCACGCGGAACCCGTTCGTGCGAAGCTTATCGACTTGCCAGCCGGTTTTTACGACCGCACCCCTTTGTTGAATGTCCTCGGCGACGTATTCCCAAAGCTGACCGGGGCCCAGCTTCGGATACATAAACTTCTCGATCAGCGAAGTTTCGGTCCCTTTCTGAGCGATATCGCCTGCCGGTTTCGAGGCGAAACGTTTCTTCAGAAAGTGGCTGATGGCCTTCGTAATGGAAAGGCCCTTGATCCGCTGCGCCCCCCATTCCGCGCTGATCTTGTCGCACGGAACGCCCCATACCTTTTCCGTGTAGGACTTGAAGAACGTGAGGTAGAGTTCCCGGCCGAATCGATTTACGAGGAACTGCTCCAGCGTCTTCTCGGGCTTCACCTGATGAACCAGACTCTTGCTGTAGCTGATCCCGATTTTCACGGTTCGCGCGAACCCGAGTTGCTTCAGCGTCTGTGAACTGAGCTGAATTGGATATTCGAAGAACTGGCGCAGGAAGTAGATTCGGGACTTGCGGTTCCGGATCAGCATTACGCGGTCGCAGTGGTTTGCGTCGGGACCGGAGGCGGCCGCGGCGAATTCGCGCTTCTGGCCTTGGTATGCCAGGCTGTGGGACGCGCCACTGCCGTTCGATTCCACCGGCATCACGCGCATCCACCACTCCATCACGCGGTCCGATTTCGAGAAGAACCGGTGGCCGCCGATATCAATGCGGTTGTTCTTATAGCGAACCGTGCGCGAGATTCCGCCCATGTACTCGCTCTTTTCGAGTACTACTGGCTGCACGTCGCTGCGATTAACGAGTTCGTACGCGGCAGTGAGGCCGGCGGGACCCGCCCCAATGATCAAGGCCGTTCTTTGTTTCATGACGTTAGTGATGCGTGGGAGGAACGTAATCGGCCGGAAGCGCCGCGCCCTCACCGAAGAAGTACTGCTCCATCTGCTGAATCAGAAATTCCTGAGCTTCCCGGGTACCAAGGTTCAGACGGTACTCGTTCATCAGCATTTTCATATGCTCAACCCACATGCGCCAGGCCTCTTTCGAGACGTTTTCGTAAACACGCTGGCCCAGCGGGTGCCCCTCAAAAGGAACTTCGTCGAGGCCTGGCATCTCGCGCTGAAATTTTACGCAATACACCATTCTCGGCGCGGGGTCCGACGAATTATCCATATTGGGTCAGGATAGCAACTGAGCGCTACAGGATGACTTGTCGCGGGCGCCAGGTCGGTTAAAAGCAGACCCGTTTAGACCCCGGGAGCCGGCGGGCGGCGCTTATGCCAGTCAGTGCGGCTCTGAAATTCCCGACCGATGGCAAGAAGCGTGTTCTCGCTGAATGGGGGCCCTACTATCTGGAGGGAGACTGGCATTCCTCGAGAAAATCCGCACGGTAGCGAGAGCGCCGGCAGGCCAGCCAGATTGCCGGCCGGTATCAGGCCGTTCATGCCCGGCGATGAGGGCCTGGCTGGCGGCGCGCCTCGGTTTCCGCTGCCATCGAGGGGCTCTGAAATCGGCGGGGCGATCCCGTAGCGGCCCGGGGCGATAATCACGTCCACATCGGCGAACAATTCGCGGAATTTCCGCTTCAGCAGAGAGCGGATCCGCATTGCCTTAAGATAGTCCTTCGCGGGAATGTCGAGACCGGCCTTGAGCCCTTCGATCTGCCGCGCGTCCACCAACTCGTTTACCTTGCCGCTGGTGATCAGCTGTTCGAATATTGACGAACCCTCAGCCGCAACGACCGTTCCGGCGAGCGCCCCATGAGGGAAATCCGGAAGCTTCGCCTCCACCGTTTTCGGCCCCAGCGATCGAATCGTTTCCAGGGCCGCCTCAATGACCGGCCGCATCTCGGGTTCGACCCACTCCAGATCGACCGTGGCGACCCCGGCCTTCAGATCGCTGAGTTTGCGGGCGTATTGCGGCGTGTAGTAAAAGCTCTTTCCCGCCGAACCCGGATCGTTCGAATCACCCCCCGAAATCGCCTGGAGCACGAGCCCGCAGTCCTCCGCGCTCCGGCACATCGGACCGATTTTGTCCATGGTCCAGGAAAGCGCCATCGCTCCATGACGGCTGACCAGCCCGTAGGTCGGGCGCAGGCCCGTAATACCGCAAAAGGAAGACGGCGTCAGGATCGAGCCTGACGTCTCGGAACCTAACGCGAACGGCACGAGACCCGCGGCGACCGCGCTGCCCGAGCCGCTCGAAGATCCGCCGGACCACCGGGAACGATCCCACGGGTTCAAGCCCGGGCCGAAAAGAGATGCGTTCGGAAACCGGTAGCTCGGTCCGCCCGCGAGTTCCACCATCGCGAGCTTTCCAATCAGAACCGACCCCGTCTTGTCGAGCTTCGTCAGCACCGTCGCCGTTTCGTCGAGAACCTGCGAGGCGAACGGTTTGGCGCCCCATGAGGTAATCTCGCCGGCGACCGAGAGCAGGTCCTTTGCGCCGAACGGAATGCCCTGCAGAGGCCCCCGGAAACGCTCCCGCTTCAGCTCCGCATCGACATCTTTCGCGCGTCTCACGGCGGATTCCGTAAGCGGCAGCGCGACCGCGTTGTAGCGTGGGCCGATCTTTTCCAGCCGCTCGGCGAATCCCTTCACCAGCTCGACGCAGGTGAACTCTTTCTTGCGGAGGCGGTCGTTCAGCTCCGTGATGGTCGCGAAATAAACGTCGTCGGTCATGCCCGGAACTGGAAAGCAGGCTCCGTTTCGATGGGAATCTCGAACTTCGCCAGCGCCTCGGCGTTTCTTCGGTTAGCGTCGCGCACCACCTGGGCGATGCCTTGGTCCGGCGGAGGCGGCGTCTGGGCCTGGGACGTCGCCGCCGCGACTGTGGCGACGGCTGTCGCGCCGAGTTCTCGGCGGGTGAGTTTCATGGCTTCTGCTCCGAATACCGCGCTTCCAGCGCATCGAGCGCAGCGGTTTCCATGGCCGACCGCGGCGCCGTCTCGCCGGTCCACAATTCGAATTGCCGGACGGCTTGTTCGATGAACATCTTGATCCCGGGCACCACTTTTTTGCCCTGCTCACGAGCATGCTTGATCAGGATGGTCTCGAGCGGGTTGTAGACCATGTCGAAGATGATCTCGCCGGGGATCTTTCCGTTGAACGGGCACTCGTCGATATTCGGCCACTGACCCACTGGCGTGGCGTTCACGATTACGTCGAAATTCCGCATTAGCGCCTGTTCGTGCGAGATCGCGTCGGAATTGCACGCCCGCGCCAAGGCGCGCACGCGGTCCGGATTCCGTCCGGTGATCGCGACCTTGGCCCCCGCTCCGGTCAGAGCGAATGCGGCCCCCCGGGCGGCGCCTCCGTTGCCGAGTATCAAAACCGATGCCTTGGCGAGTGGAAGAATTTTCGAAAGCGGCCCCGAAACCGCATCCGCATCCGTATTCAGGCCGCGCCATTTGCCCGCTTTACGGACGACGGTATTCACTGCGCCGATTCTCTTGGCGAGAGGATCGACGTAGTCGAGATAGCGCATGATGCGGCGCTTGTGGGGGATCGTCACGCTGAAACCCGAGAGAGGCAGCGATTCGGCGAACTGGAAAAAGTCGCGGAGTTGATTGGGGCTGACCAGCAGCGGGACGTACACCGCATCCATGCGTTTCGACTGAAATGCGCGATTGTGAACATGCGGCGAGACCGAATGGCGCACCGGGTCGGCAATGACGCCGAAGATCCGCGCGGTCTTGGTGAACTTGTCGATTCGGTATAACGAACGCAGCTGCCGGGCATTGATCTGCCCGGATGCGGTGCCTTGGGCCCGCGCCGGCGCCGCGTAAGTGAAGACGGCGCCCAAGGCTGTCGACAGTACACGCGAGGGGAATCCGATTTCGCCCATGGAGAGCGTGACCAGCGGGATCTTCGGGCTCAGCCTGCTGGCCGCCAGAATGCGACCGGTATCGCTCGGCTTGCGCGAAGTTCCGACGAGTTTATAGACGTCGGCGGGAATCTTGCACATTCGCTTGAGCACCGGATCCAGCGGCGGGGTGGTTTCGAAATGGTGCCACGAGACGATCAGGTAGGCCTTCGTGCGAAGTTCGGCGCACCGATCCGGAACCATCTCTGCGCTTTCGATCTCTACGTCAACGGCGCGCGCTCCGTTCTGAATAGCGAGATTCAGAATGCGAAATTGCTCTTCGATGCTGCCATTGAATTTTCCGTGATTCTGGTGCCGGCGGCACGTAGCCAGGATGGTGCACGACGGGTACTTCGACAGAAACTGGCCGATCGCCTGAGCGCCCTGCGCCGGGTCCGGGAGATAGTCGAGCCGGAACTCCAGGAAGTTCTCGCCCGCTTCGGCTTCGCGGGTCGCCTGCTCCAGTAATCGGGGGATGTCGGGTAAGCCAAGCGCGATACAGATACGTGGCAGCGCGCGCCTCTGCGTCATTTGGATCATTAGAATAACAGGTGCGTTGTGGGGGAGTTGTGGCCTTCGATCGGCAGGAGAGCGTCGGCAGCATGGTAAATTAGAGTTTTGCCCGCCTTTGGTCCCCATCGTCTAGAGGCCCAGGACATCGCCCTTTCACGGCGGTAACGGGGGTTCGAATCCCCCTGGGGACGCCACCTTCCGGAAACTCAATTCTTCGCCAGTTCATTGATTTCGCGGTTTTCGATCACGCCTCTGCCTTGCCCCTTAGCGGCAAGCGCCCTGCCCGACCACCCCGGTCGCGCCGAACAACAGACCTCTCATCCGCACAGCTTTACGACGAAGTTTTCCATCACCGTGCGGTCATCCGGCCGCGCGCTGCGCAAGTCGCGGTCCGCTTCGAAAATGAGCTTCAGCCCCTGTTCCAGTTGCGTCGAGGAAAATTTCGCCGCGGTGGCCCAGACCTGTTCGGCCCGTGAACCCCACATCGGGATCCCGGATCGTTGAAAATGACTCTGCACCTGCTGCGCGCTCCGCAGATTAGCCTCTTTCGCCGCCAGCGCCGTTCGGAACTGCGTGCCCAGAAACGTCAGGGCGAGCGGCAGATACTCCCCCTCGCGCACGAGGGCATCCAGCGCCGCCAGCGCGCGCGGGCGATCGCGCCGGCCCAGAGCATTCACAAGCGCAAAAATGGTGCTTTGTCGCGCGTCGGGAACAAGCAGCGACAGTTCGTCCGCGTGGATTGGCTTTCCATAGGTGGCGAGCTTCTCCAGTTCCACCGAGATGCGCGCCATATCCGCGCCGAGCGCTTCCACCAGGCTCTCGGCAGCCGCGGGATCAAGCTGCACTTTCATTGAGCGCGCGATCCGGTCGAGTTCCCCGCGCGCTTCATCGGGCGTGAATTTCCGGAATTCCACGACATCCGGAATGGCCGCGAAAAATTTCCTTGCTCGCTCGTTTTTCGCTTTGTCATCCCCTTCGAAGTCCCACCGGGACGCTTCGAAGACTATCGTTACGCCGGGGGTTGGGTCCTTTACATAGGTATCCAGAATCCCCGAGTCGGCCTGTCCCGCGGCAACTCCTTCCTCTTCGTCGTCGATGGAGGCAGCGCCTCGACTGGACCGGGGCAGGGCCGATTCCGCATTAACGACGAAGATTAGTCTCTCGGATGCGAACAACGACATCGCACGAGCATCATCGATGATCGCCGCCAGGGAACCTTCAGCCGCGTCGAATGTCTCCGCCGCCGCTGCGGAAGCCGCAGTCACAGCCTCCCGGCATCTCTTCCGGTGATATCCTTCTTTGCCAAGGAACAGGCACACCGAGGGCATTTCGCCGCGCTTCACGCGCCCGAGGAACTGCGCAGGCGTCATCTAGAAATTCTCGAGGATTGCGCTGACCATGGCGCGCGCCACATCGCGGCTCAGACGCTGAAGGGTAGCCTGGCTTTCGTCGATGTACTGATTGGGGATGACACTGATCTCGTAGCGATCGAGGAACTGAAAGTTCGGCCGCGTAAACAATACCTTGCCGTCCTTCCCCACCAGCTTCATCTGAACCTGAACGATCACCTGCGCGCTTGCGCCGCGGCCCGTCACAGGATCCGAAAGCGTCGCATTCGAGAACATATTCACCACGCTGCCGTATAGGATGGCGTCCGCCTTTTTCGGGTCAGCGACGATCGTGTAGCGCGTGCGCGAGATCAGCTCGCGCGAAACCGCCTCGGCCATCATTCCCGCGAGTTTGTACTGCACCGTGACATTCCCGAACTGCGGAACGGCGATCGTGTGGATTTCCTTCGGCAGAAGGTTAGCCTGACCGCCGACGTGATATCCACACCCGGCGAGGCTCGCGAAGCTGAGCGCGAGAAACCACCGGCGCGTCGTCAAGCGACCTCCGTGGCGATCAGCGCGGCGCTTTCCGCCGCGATTCGCAGATTGTCGGCTGCGGCCCAGATCCACACCGCATTGGCGGTGTTCCGGTCGGGCGTAATCGCGCCAACAGCGATCGCGGATGCGCCCGCGACCCCGACATTGCTCGGAGCCTCGACATCCCCGGCGCGTAGGTCGAACCGGTCGCCGGAAAGGGCCTCTTCGACTTCTTCGGTCGTGGCGCTCTCTTCGAAATCCACCCAAAACGAGAACGTGTAGCCGTGGAACACCGGCGCCTGCAGCAGCCGGATCGACGGCATCGGAACGCCTTCCATCCGATCAAGCAACGAGGCGAGGTGTCGCTCAATGCGCTCTTCCACCTCGAGCAGCGAACCCGGCGCGTCTTCGCCCCACCGCGCCAGCATGTTGAAGCTCGCCTGCGCGTCGAACACCTTCTTGGGCAGCTGTTGAAAGGCGAACAGATTCATGGTCTGCTGCTGCAACTCGTCGATTCCCGGCTTGCCCCGTTCGCTTGCTGGCTCGAAGATGTGCACGATGGCCCTCGCGATCGGATGGGCCGCATTCAGCCGCGAGAGCACCACTGCAACGGATGTCGCAGCGGGATGGGCTACAATGTGCGCGCCTGTCGGATCCGGACGATAGTCGTCGCCTTCCACCAGAGGCGAGCGCAGTTGGGCATCGACCTCATCTTCCAGATAGCCGGTGAGGTCGATTACCACTCCGGTCGGCCTGGCATTCATCGCCTGGCGCGACGACTCCTTCGAGCCGGCCAGCACGATTACCGAGGCCGATTCCAGTTCCTGGGGATCCAGCTTCGACAACAGCGTCGGGGCGCCGCCAATTTCCGTGAGTTTTCCCGTTTCGTCCTCTTCGGCGGCAAGCAGGCGCACGCGTGCGCTCAGCGCCGACTCTCCGAATACTTCGACGAGTTCGCGGCCCAGCAGCGTTTCGCCGCCGACCAGCGCTATCGTGTCAGCCAATCTGCGTCTCCGGCTTCTGTCCGCTGATCGGAGTGTTTTTTCGGAAATACCTGCGGATGATGCCGCCCGCGCGAATCACGATCCCGCTGCCCACATACGAACTCGCCAGAATCAGAAGGACCGGCTGCGACCAGTTCCAGATCGCATAGATCGTCCCGCACATCAGCACCAGCAGAATCGGGGACCGCGGGCGAAGCAGATTCAGCTCCTTAAAGCTCCAGTAGCGCCATGTGCTGACCATCAGGAACGACAGCAGTGCAAGCAGAGCAAGCCACGCAACCGACTCATAGAAGTTTGTGATCGGATAGCTATCGAACGCGAACACAACGGCCGCGACCATTCCCGCGGAGGCCGGTATGGCCAGACCCACAAAATATTTCCGATTTGGCGAACCCGGGTTGCGCGGGATCGGATTCTTCTGGATGTTGAACCGCGCGAGGCGCGCGGCTCCGCACACGAGAAAGAGGAAGGAGAGCAGTTTTCCCGCCCGCTGCAGATGATCGAGCAGGCTGTTGCCGACCGATGCGCCGACAAATGCGACGCCCCAGACATAAGCCAGAATCGCGGGCGCGATACCGAAGCTGATCACGTCGGCCAGCGAGTCGAGTTCGCGGCCGAATTCGCTGGTCGTATTCGTCATGCGGGCAATGCGGCCGTCCAGCCCGTCCAAGATGACGGCGAACCCGATCGTCTTCGCCGCGACCTCAAAGTCCAGCGCCGCCTGGGCCGCATTCGTCCCAAAAATCAGCGCGCCCTGGATTGTCCGCAGGATACAGAGGTACCCAAGGAAAATGTTACCCGCGGTAAAAAGAGTGGGTAAAGCGTACGCCGCTCGGGGCGGCCGTTTTCTCGCGCGCCCGGACTCCTGATCCGCTTCGGGAGCCGTCACGTCCGGCAGAGCGCAGCCTCCTCGACGATCGCCGCGCTCAGCGCTTCCGGCAAAGCCACTTCTCCGGCTCGCCGCGCGATGACGCTGCTTCCGCCCGTCACCCGCATACCCGGCATCACTTCCACGCGCCACTCAGGCCCGAAAATCACATCCACGCGCGAACCGAATTTAATTAGTCCGATGCGCTCGCCCGACTGTACGAGATCTCCGGGCTTCTTGTAGCAGACGATCCTCCGCGCGAGCAACCCCGCGATCTGTTTAAACACGACCTTTGTTCCGTCTTCGGCGCGAATCGTGACGATGTTCTGTTCGTTCTGCGCCGACGCAGACTCTTTGCTCGCGACGAGGAACTGTCCCCTCTGATACGTCACATCGGCGATCACGCCGCCGATCGGCGCCCGGTTCACATGGACATCGAAAATATTCAGGAAAATGCTGACGCGCGTCTGCCGGTCCGCTTCGGGGACCACACAAACGACCTTGCCGTCCGCCGGAGAAAGGGCAACCGGGCCGGCGGGCAACAGACGTTCCGGATCGCGAAAAAACCATGCGCAGAACGCCGCCGCCAGAAACAGCGGAAATCCCGCCCACGGGCCTGCGAAGATTCCGACGATCACTCCGCCCGTCGTAAGCCCAAGGAAATAGTAGATTCCGTCGCGAACCATCCGGTTCTCCCATTTTATGCCGGACCGAATATCCGATGAAAAAATACACGTGTGTCGCGGCGAATGCGCCGGGTGACAGCTTCCAGTGTTCCCTCGATCATTCCGGGCGGCGTCCATCGGCGCACTAGCTCGGTCAGTATGGCAATCTGAGCGCTGTTGGTTGGCAGGCGTCCTTCGGCATGTCCGGTGGAAATCCGCATTCCGTGATCGATGGCCCGGTAAAGAATGGCGGCGTTCGTCAGAAACGCGACATCTTCGCGGTCGAGATGCCCCATCTTCTCGATCACTTCGATTCGCGCGGGCGTATTCAAGACTTTGTAGAACATGCCTGCGCCCCGCAACCTGAGATACATCAGGACGAAATCGATGTCGTAGTAGCCACCGGACCCGGCCTTTAATGGATTCCTCGCGCCCTGCTCTCGCTCCAGCCGGGCGCGCATCTGTGCCAGTTCTGTCAGTGAACGCCCGCTTTGACCGTAGCGTCTCCAGTCGATGTCCTGCAGTTCGTAGAGAAAAGCGGTGCCGCGCTCTTTGTCGCCTCCAATCGCGCGGGCCTTCATCCACGAGATGCCCTCCCACGCCTCGGCATGAAGAGCGAAATAATCGCGGTAAGCGCCTTCGGTTTGCACCAGCGCTCCCTCGCGCCCATTGGGTCGCAGGCGCGAGTCGATCACGAACACGATCCCTTCGCCCGTGTACGCTCCGATGACCTGAATCATTCGTTCGGCGACTCCGGTCCAGAACAGCGTCTCCTCGGCGTCTTCGTCGGGGATTACGAAATTCAGATCCGCGTCCGAAGCCAGATCGAATTCGCGCATCCCAAGCCGCCCGAGCGCGATGACCATCATCCGGTTGGACGGATCGTATTGCGCGTTCGCCGGCGGCGCGGCCGCGAAGGCTTCACGCAGCGCGATCCGATATGCGGCCTCTATTACGGACTCGGCCAAATCCGACGTCCGCTTCAAGGTCTTGAACACCGGCACGCGATGGTAGACGCTGTCGCTCTGGATGCGGACCATCTGCTCGCCGAAAAATCGGCGCAGCTCCGCCGGATCCTCTGGAGCGGCAAAACCCGTTCGTCCCTGTTTGTCTCCGACCGCCCGTTCCACCTCGCCCAGAAGCCAGGGGTTGCGGACCAGATGATCCGCGAAAAACTGACTGTGCTCGAATACGTCGATTGTGCAGCGCGCCAGGTCCTCGTTTTCGTCCAGTTTACGGAGCAGTTCTGGAATCTCGACCACCTTATCGAGAAACGACTCCATGCTCGCCTGGCTTCGCACTACGGCGCCCTGCGTCAACAAACGCGTGAACGAGGGCGCAAGAATATCCAGATAGCGGGTGAGATTCACCGACGGGAAATCGCTCCTCTCGGGCGTCTCTTCAGACGGCTCAGCCGTCGAGATCGATGTCTCGGACTCCTCAAGGGGTGGTGGAAGCAGCTCTTGAGCGGTATAAAACATGGGCCGCTGCGAATGAATCACGCGATCGTACAACTCGCGCACGCTGGCGAGATGCCGTTGCAGGTCGCGCCCAAGTGCGTCTCCATCCACGTTTCCGCCTGCGGCTGGCGGCATCTTGCGCGCGAGAACATTCAGATCCTCGCGGGTTCGCGGCAGCGTGTGAACCTGCCGATCTTCATCGAACTGGAGCCGATGCTCGAGATGCCGCAGGAACTGATAGGCGACCGCGAGCCGCGAATACTCCGAACCCGAGAGCAGATCCTTATCCCGCAAACGGGAAAGCGCAAGCAGGGTACCGCCGTGCCGCACCCAGGAATCCCGGCCACCGTGTAACCGCTGAAGGCATTGCACGAGGAACTCGATATCCCGGATCCCGCCCCGCGCGAGTTTGACGTCAACGCCGTTCTTCCCGCTCTTGCGCTCTTGCTTTTCGTGAATACGCGCCCGCGTCTCCGAGACCGCCTCCACGGTGCGGAAGTCCGTGGTGGTTTTGTAGATCAGCGGCTGTACCGATTCCAGAAGCTCGCGGCACGGTTCGGGGTCTCCCGCGGCGAAGCGCGCCTTGATGAGCATCTGGAGTTCCCAGTCTCGAGCGCGCGTCGCGTAATAACGAATCGTTCCGTCAAGAGCCTGGCACACGTCGCCAAGCCGTCCATCGGGTCTCAGACGAAGGTCGACGCGATAACACATGCCCTCAGGCGTGTAAGCCGAAAGCGTCTCGGTCATCAGGTTCGCCGCGCGCTGAAAGAACTCTTTGGCGGTAACAGGCCCCGCTCCTTCGCCGCCCGCATACACGAACATCAGATCGATATCCGAGCTGTAGTTCAGCTCGCGCCCGCCCAGCTTGCCTAGCGCGATCACCGAAAACGGATTGTCCGGCGCCCCCGGATCGAGCGACAACTCGCTTCGAATCCTCCGCCACGTGACGTTCAGAATCGCATCGGCGAGGTTTGAGAGGTCTTCGGCGGTTTCCGACAGGTCCGCGAAGCGCAGAACATCGCGCAGCGCGATCCGCAGAATCTGCTTGCGACGGAACAGCGCGAGATCGGCGGCATTCGGCATCCCGCGCAAGGGGAGTTCCTGGATGAGTTGGCTTTCGTATTGTTCGGGAAGAAAGCCCCGATGCAGATCTCCCCGTCTCGCTATATCCAGCAGCCACTTCGGACGTCGGACGACAGCGTCGGATAGAAATCGGCTGTACGAGAACACGGTGACCACCAACCGCAACGCCGTCTTATCTGCAAGAATCTCCCGCGCAGCGTCCGGTTCGGCGCTCAACAATCGACTCAGCGACTCAATCGTCTGACGTTGGCTGGGCAGCGAAGGGAGCAGCGCCTCAATGGCGCGAAGCGCGGCAGGGGGTAGGTTCCGAAGCTGATTTTTTCCGAGCAGTTTCTCTTCGAGGAGACTCGGCACTACTGACGATTATAAGTGCCGTCAGAGAGCGGTCGATTCCACTAAACGCCTGAGATTGCGTCCGCAGATTTTACTTCCTTCGAGCTTATCGCCGCCGGGACCGCCCCAGTGAGTCTCGAGGTGTATGTAACCGCTGTAACCATCCTCCGCCAGCGCATCAATCTGGCCTTCCCAATCGATATCGCAATCGCCGAGCGGGCCCCAGATCGGTTTATGTCCTTCCAGCGTGCAGTCCTTCGCATGTACATGCGCGATCCGATGAGACTCGAGAAGGCGGTAGCCCGAAGGATACGGCTTCTCTCCCGATACATAGGCGTTAGCCGGGTCCCACACAACCTGAAGGTTCTCATGATCGACCGCCGCCAGTACGCGCGCCGTCTCTTGGGCAGTCGCAATATTACAGGCGTGCTCGTTCTCAAGCCCGATAATCAGATCGTGCTTCCCCGCTTTGTCGGAAAGGTCCTGCAGAGCGTCCACTACGCGCTCAAACAACGCGTCCGGCTCGATCACGCGCCAATAAGAAAATACCCGCACGATTTTCGCGCCCGTTCGCTTCGCGATATTGAAGGCCCGCTCCGCGAGTCGCGGCTGGTCTTCAAATGTGTGCTTTGAATTGAAACTGTCCTGCTGGAAACGCGAGTCAACGGGCGGCCCGTCGGGCAGAGTGCATTTCAGCAGCGGTGATGCGATTGAGATGACTTGCAGACCATTGCGCCGCAGCACGTCCACCGCGCGATCAACGTCTTGGTCGCTAAGATCCATGATGTTCTTGCCGTCAATCATGCGCAGTTCGGCGCCCTTCATGCCGAGTTCGCGCATCGCCTCCGCCGCTACCGTGATTTCCGGAGAAAATTCATCGGTGATGGCGCCGATACGAAATCGCTGCATTCACACGGATTCTAACAACTACGACCGGGTCCCGTAGTAAGGCGCGTAAGCGAATTCGTCGGTAGCCCGGGCTCGTGGCGCAGTTGCAATGACCCTTGCGAGGAACGGAGCGTATCTGGATTCTTCTTCTTGTCGTCGCTGGATACGCCGGCGACCCGGACGTCATAGTCAGGAACTTCGACCAGAGATGGATAGGGGAAGTGGAAATAGGAATCGCGAGTCATATCCGATGCCGAATGTGAGGCTGAATCGATTGAATCTTTCGACGCGAGCATCGAGAGGTACTCGCGCCAACCGTCCCGGTCGTAATGCCAGTCGCGAATCGCCTTCGGTCGATCGAGCGATCCGGCATGGGCCGATCGAGCGCCACGCGAAGTTCTCCGATCGCCCATTGGACCCGCGGAGAGGCCGCGACTGGATCGCCGGAATCCTTTACGATCGCGACCGGACCGCGCAGGCGCTTTGGCTACAGGCGCAAATGCCGCCGCGGATGTCTTCAGGAGTCTCGCCGATCCATGGGCGTATCATATGCCGATTTGCTTTCGCCGGGAGCCGTTTCGCCGCACGCCTCGGTATGTTATGAATGATGAAAAGGCTGGGAGCATCCCTGCTGGCTTCTATAGGCCATGTCTTTTCGGGTCAAAACCCGCAAATCGCTAGTTTGCTTTCCCGCTGAGAAAGGAATTCCGTGGAATCGGCCAACCGGAAACTAATCCGCCCTTCATTCAACGAGATTAAGGAGAAAATCGATTCCCCTCGAAAGGGTCCGTCGGGTTCCCCTCCCCAGAAGCGCCCCGTGCCGCCGGATCAGACCAACGCGGAAAATTTCTATTACGTTAAGCAGATGCAGTCGAAGACGCCCATGGTCATCACCCTGAAGGACGGCGAAGTTCTGAGAGGCATCATCGAGTGGTATGACCGCGCCTGCCTGAAGGTGAATCGGGACGGCGCTCCGAACCTCCTTCTTTACAAAAGCAATATCAAGTACATGCACAAGGAAGAGGACGTTTAGGTCCGCTTTATTTCGCGGTTGGCCGCGGTCGAAGTGATAGCCGATATTCGCGACGCTCTCCGGCCTGTCTGTATCTTCGGATCTCGTCCTCGGTTTGCGGAATGACCGGTGGAACCCTCGTGCCGGCGCCGTGAGTGTCCACCGCCACAAAGGTCAGATACGCGGACGATACATGCCTCTCGTTTCCCGAGAGCAGATCCTCCACCCAAACTTTGACGCCTACTTCCATGGACGTGCGAAATGCGCGGTTGACGCTCGCGCGCAGGCGCACCAGTTGCCCCATCCGGACCGGATGAATAAAGTCCATGTGATCGACCGATGCCGTGACGACGGGATGCCGGCAGTGCTTCATCGCCGCAATGGCGCCAGCCAGGTCGACCAGATGCATGATCTTGCCGCCCAGCAGATTTCCCAGTCCGTTGGCGTCGTTCGGAAGCGCAAGCTCCGAGTATTCCGAAGCGGATTCGTGAACGAAGCGCCCCTCCATCATCCGCGTCCTTTCTGTCGAAGGTAGGCGTCTGCGAAAGCCCGTGCCTGACGTTCCAGCGGCTCCGTTCCCGCAGGCTCGTCTGCACTGATTCGCAGCGTTCCGACGGCGACCGGATGATGGTTCCGTTCAGTCGCCCATGCGACTTCGATCCGGCCATCCTGGTCCGAACGCACCAGAAAGCGGGCTGCGTCCGGGTCTACCCGGGCGGCCTTTTCGCATGATCCGCGCGCATAGCCGCGGTTACAGCATTCTCTAAGCGTTTCAGCCGGGATTACGTGGAACGCCTCGGAGGCGCAATCGCCGTTGAATATCCCAGTCATGGGTATTGGAGCGCCGGGCAGAAACAGGGGACACACGTTCTATTTTGCCGAATCTTTCGAGTCCAGACCCTCTGTGAGCTCAATCCGCGTTCCCCAAGGGTCGGTGAGAAAAGCGAGCGCGAGATTGATCTGCGGTATCTGGCGGTAGGGAATGTCGAGCTTGATTCCGCTGTCGGTCAGTTTTCTGCAAAATGCTTCAAGCCCTTTGATCTCAAACCCGATGTGATCGATCGCGCGGCCCTGTGTCGCCGCCACTGTTTCAGCGGGGCCATAAGTCAGATTCGCGCCGGGAACGTCGCCGGAATCCCAGTTCGCGCGCCTGCTCGGCGTCGCTCCGAAGTTGGTCTTATACCAGTCCTGCATCTTTTTCGGATCCGGGCTGCTGAAGTGAACATGATGGAACCGAATCGGGTCTTTCATCGAACGGTCTTCGGTTAGCTCTACCCTTACTCCATCGGGGCCGTCGATCATGAGTTGCACGCCCCCGGCGGTGGGCCGAGACGTTTTATATGCTGTCTTTTCGAAGCGGGCCAGGTAAGGCGTCAGATCGGGCACAATGAACCCGAAATGATTGACTGAGGTTCCAACGCTCGGGCCGGACGGCGAAGCTTTCGTGAAAAGTATAACCGCGCCGGGCACGCTGACACCCTTGAGGGATGCATGCGTCTAAGGTTGCGCGCCGATCATATCGGTGAAGAATGCTGCCGCGACCGCGGGATCGGTCTGATTCAGGTGAATATGGCCCATTGCGACGCCCTGTTCGTTCGGCGGAGCAAGCTGGGCCGCTGCCTGCAAAGCCAGAAATACAAGCGCAATACTCGGGTGAAGGCGCGGCATGGCTGGACGTTATAGTAACAATTGTCATGGGCAACCCGCGTCTGGACGTTCTGCGATCAATGGTCGAGCAGCAGCCGGATAATGCCTTCAGTCGCTATGGACTCGCTATGGAATATCTAAAAGGCGGGGACCTCGAAGGCGCAGCCCAGGAGTTCGATCAGCTTCTGGCAAGAAACCCGACGTACGCAGCGGCGTACTTCCACGGCGGACAAACGCTCGAAAAGCTCGGCAAGCTTGATGAAGCGCGCGCTTTTTACCGCAAGGGCATTGAGGTTACGGCCGCGTCAGGCGATTCTCACACGCAAAGCGAATTAACGGCAGCGTTGCAAATGCTGGATTAGTTAATCGCGCGATTTGAAGCGGTAGTGAATTACAACGTCGCTGGCTACAGGCCGGTCGCCGTCATACGCGGGCTCCCACATCGCCGAAGTCGCCGAATTGGCCGCAAGGCTTGCCAGTTCGGAGCCCATACCGTTCAGGATCTCGGCGTTTCTTACGGCTCCGTGCTTGTCCAGAGACAATTTGACGTCAACGTCAACGTCGCCGACGACGTACCGGGCGAGAGACTCGGGCACGCGGGGCTCGAGAGGACGGACTGGCCGGGCGGGGCTGAAGTTGTCTCCGGCGCTCCCGTGAAAGGAGCGGCCGAGGAGCGGTACGTGGCTGACCACCTTGCGGACCTCGCCTGAATTCCGGTGTTCAACATGAACGGAGACCGCTACCCCCGCGGGCCGCGGCGCACCGGGTTGACGAATTACTTTTGCAGGTGAAGGCGTCTCGCGGGACTCGGGCGCGGGCATTGCGGGAAGCGGACTGGCGGAGACCTCGAGAGCTGCGCGCTCCTCTCGTTCGGATCTGACCATTGTCGGCGGGGGCGGAGACAGCTGCGCTGTGGGTTTTGAAGTGGAAGGAGAAGTGCGAGGAAGCTCAGGCGTCTCATCCGAGTAGCGCGCCACAACAACAGGAGTCGTCTCGGTGGTTTCAAGGTATGGAAGAGCTTTGGGGGTGGGGACAGGCTTCTCAGGAACTGGCTCGGTCTTGGCCTCGGCTATTCCCGCCATTTTTGGCGGTTCGATAACCGGTGCGCGCTGCGCGATCGGTCTGCCGACATCCATTCGCACGGAGACGTCGTCTGAACGAGGCCAGAACTGAACATTGCCATGTTCGAGATCGCCGCGATTCAGCGTCAGTTTTTGCTCTTCGGGGCCATCGCGGATGGTCAGCACGGCGGACGAAGCCGCTTGCAGTGATGTAGCTTTCCGATCCCAATCGACCGTGATCGCGTCGCCTTTCTTCCGCATCCGGAGGTTCAGGGGCCGCGTAGTGTCGCTGACCTGGCTCGCGCCCACTACGCGGTGGGCAGTGGTGAGGCCCCCCACGACCAAAATCAGCCCGGCAACGGCCGCAATAGACCATCCGAGAACAGGCTTTGGAATCGACGGAATCCGTATAGCAGTATTCCGCCGCGTTGACACCGGCTGGGCGGGCGCGGCTTCAATGGGTCCTTCGGCGCGAAGGGTGTTGCTGTCAAAAGGAAAGAGTTGGGCCGCCTGGCGCCGGTCGATATCGCCGTCTTCCCAAACGAAGATGCCCGCATTCGGCGAACCCGGCTCTGCGGGGCGAATTAAGAGCGCAATGTCAGAGGGATCTCCAAACGCATCCTGCATCAGCCCAAAATCGTCCTGATCGAGGTAGAGGCCTGGCCGAAGATGTGTCCGAAAGAACCCCACGGGGTGTACCGACTTAGGCTTGGCCAGACTTCCGACGCGCCGAGCGACGCGCTGTTGTTCACGCAGTCCGAGTCCGAAAATCGTACCCCGATGATGCTCACTTCGGATAGGCTCAAACCCGCAAACCTCGATTGAGAATGGCTCTCGTACGCGGCCTAACAGTATGCCGCCGCACTCCCCGTCGCGGGCGTTTCGAGGGTCTTTGAGAGCGGCGTTAATTAAATCGATAAGGTCGAGCGCGACGCGTACTGTGTGCGTCCGCGCCTGCCAGATATAGGAATCAGATCCCGGCACGCCACCCGAAATAGCAATCGGCGTGCCAGTGCCTAAACGTCGAGGTTCTTGACGTCGAGCGCGTTCTCCTCAATGAAGCGCCGCCGATTTTCCACGTCTTCGCCCATCAAGGTTGTGAAGATCTGATCCGTCGCGACCACATCCTCCAGTCGAACGCTAAGAAGTGTACGCTTTTCCGGATCCATTGTCGTGTCGGCCAGTTGCTCGGCGTTCATCTCGCCGAGCCCCTTGTAACGTTGCACCGAGGCATCGCGCTTCCCCTCCGCCTTTACGTGCTCCAGAAGATCTCGCCAGTTGGTCAGAGCATCACGATGTTCCCCTTTCACTACAGTGAAAGGAGGTTGATTGGATTTGGCGATTTGTTTCGCCAGCAGGCGGAACTTCCGGTACTCGGGCTGCTGCGAAAGCTCAATCCCTATCCGCCGCGTTCCACGCGTGGAATCCTGAAAGCTGAGCGAAAACGCGGAGTGCTCTTCATCGGTATCAATTGTGGAATCGAGGCCCGCTCTCTTCAGCGCATCGGCGAGTTTCTCCAGGTTGTCTCGCGCGCTGAATTCGTTTTTGGTATCGAGCGCAAGATTCGCGTCCGAAAGCACATCCACAACGCGCGAATCTCGCAGCCGGCGTTCGAGCTTATGCGACATCTGGTCGAACTCATCGAGATTCATTAGAAAGGCCCGGAGATCGCCGCTTTCGAGCCGTCCTTTCGGCCCCACGCCGTTCACGCCGAATTCAACCGTCAGATTCTCGGTCGCGCGGCGCATGATCTCCTTCGTAAACTCTGCCTCGTTCTTGATGTACTTCTCGCTCTTTCCACGCTTGATCTTGTAGAGCGGCGGCTGTGCGATAAACACGTTCTGCCTCTCGATCAGCTCCCGCATGTGCCGGAAGAAAAACGTCAGCAGTAGCGTGCGGATATGGGAGCCGTCCACATCGGCGTCGGTCATGATGATGATCTTGCCGTAGCGAAGCTTCGACGCGTCGAAGTCGTCCTTGCCGATACCCGTACCCATCGCGGTGATGAGCGTGCGGATCTCGTCGTGGCCCAGCATGCGGTCATACCGGGCCTTCTCGACGTTGAGAATCTTCCCCTTGAGCGGAAGAATAGCCTGAAAGCGCCGGTCGCGGCCCTGCGTCGCCGTTCCGCCGGCCGATTCGCCTTCTACCAGGAATAATTCGCACCGCTGCGGGTCGCGCTCCTGGCAATCGCGCAACTTGCCAGGCAAACCGCCCGAATCAAGCGCGCCTTTGCGACGAGTCAGGTCGCGGGCCTTGCGGGCTGCTTCGCGAGCGCGCGCCGCATCTATGGCCTTAGAGACGATTCGTTTCATCACCGAGGAATTCTTCTCGAAGAATTCCCCCAGCTTGTCATTCACGAGCTGTTGAACTTGGCCAGCGATATCGCTGTTCAGTTTGCCCTTCGTCTGGCCTTCAAACTGCGGTTGCGGCACTTTGACGCTGACGACGGCAGTGAGGCCTTCGCGCACATCGTCGCCGGTGAGATTCTCTTTGACGTCCTTGAACAGCCCCGCCTGTTGTCCGTAAAAGTTAATCGTGCGCGTCAATGCGCTGCGGAAGCCGCTCAGGTGGGTGCCGCCGTCGACGGTGTTAATGTTGTTCGCGAAGCTGAAGAGCGTTTCCGAGTAGCCGTCGTTATATTGCAGGGCGATCTCGATGCCCACCGTCCCGCTTGGGCCTGGCTTCTCGCCTTCCATGTAGATCGGGTTCTCGTGCAGAACGCTCTTCCCGCGGTTCAGGTGTTTAATGAACTCCGCGATACCTCCGGTATAGAGGAACGCCTGCTGTTTCTCCGGCTCTTCCCGCTCATCGACCAGAGTGATTTTAAGGCCCTTGTTGAGGAACGCCAGTTCCCGGAGCCGCTGCGCGAGCGTGTCGAAGTTGAACTTCGTGGCCTCCATGATGGTCGAGTCCGGTTTGAACGTGATCTTCGTGCCCGTCTTGCGGCCGGCTTTGCCCGTCGCCTGCAGCGCGCCTTTGGGGACGCCGCGCTCGTAATCCTGTTCCCAGGTCTGCGAGGTCTTGTCGCCTTTGGCGGCGCGCCAGATCTCGAGGTGGAGCTTTTCGGAGAGCGCGTTGACGCAGCTCACGCCTACGCCGTGCAATCCGCCGGAGACCTTGTAGCTGTTCGAATCGAATTTTCCGCCAGCGTGCAGTTTGGTCATAACGACCTCCGCTGCGGAGATACCTTCGTCGTGCATATCGACCGGAATTCCACGGCCGTTGTCGACGACGGTGACCGAATCGTCGAGGTGAATCGTGACTTCGATTTCCGTGCAATATCCCGCCAGAGCTTCATCGACGGAGTTGTCCACAACCTCGTAAACGAGGTGATGCAGGCCTGCCTCGCGCGTCGACCCGATATACATCGCGGGACGCTTGCGAACAGCTTCCAGCCCTTCGAGAACCTTGATTGAACTTGAATCGTACACTTCCGGCGAAGCCGGAACCTGATTTTCTTCCATATGGTTAATTCAACTTGCAAACGTCAGATGCGCATTGGCATCACGACATATCGGTACTGCTCCTGCTCACCCTCTGCCGGCGTGCCTGGCCTGAGTTCTCCGGCGCTCTTTTGGTCCTTCAACGCGAACGCGACATGATCCTGCGGCACGGCGCGCAGAAAATCGAGAAGATACTGGGCGTTAAATCCGATCTCTAGATCCGGCCCGGCGTATTCTCCCGGAACGCTCTCTTCCGATTCGCCGGTTTCGAGGGCGGAAGAAAAGACTCTTACTTCCCCGGACGTGAACTGGACTCGAATGGCGCGCGAGCGTTCGTCGGCGAACTGAGCCACCCGTTCGATTGCGCTCTTGATCTCGGCCGTAGCAAGCCGCGCAACATGCATGTTGTCCTGCGGAAGAACCCTTTCATAGTCCGGAAATGTTCCCGATAGCTTCCGCGTGATCAGGAGGCGAGGACCGAATTCAAAGAACAGATGATTGTCGTCTCCGCCGAACCGGATATTGCCTTCCAGATCATCGCTGAGCTTCAGGATTTCGCCCATCGCCTTCCGCGGTACCAAAGCCCGGTAAGACACATGGCCGTTGGCTCCCTCTCCAGATCGCTGGATGTATGCCATTCGGTGACCATCGGTCGTCACCATCGTCATTCCGTTGCCCGAAAGAAGCATCAACGCGCCGTTCAGAGTGAACCGGCTCTCTTCCATCGAAATAGCAAACACCGTCCTTGCGATCATCGCGGAAAGCTGCTTCGCCGGAATCTCCGCCACGATTTCCGGCATGGCCGGCAGTTCAGGAAAACTCTCGCGGCTCATGCCGGCAATGCGCGTCCGGGACCGCCCGCACGTCAGCGATGCCCAGTGGTTTTCAGCGAATTTGATCGTGATCTCGGCGTCGGGGAGAAGCCGAACATAGTCGAGCAGCCTCTTTGCGGGGATCGTTCCCGTACCTTCCTTCTTCACCTTCGCGGGACAGGACGTCCGCAACCCTAGTTCGAGATCGGTCGCTGTGAGGTAAAGACGGTCTGCCGAAGCCTCGAGCAGGACGTTCGAAAGGATGGGTATGGTGGTCTTTTTCTCTACCACTCCCTGTGACAGACTCAGTTCGCGTACCAGATCGGCCCTGCTGACTGTGAACTCCATTGAGTGGCTCCAGATCCCGTTCTTTCGGCTTCAGGAATCAATACCTGAGAGAACCGTATTAGTAGGGGTTGTCGAAATGTGGAAGTCTATCTAAATTATACAAAAAAATAGCGCTTGCTGTCATTTCCGCCCTGCGGACGGCATAGGGTTTTTCGTGGGCGTTGGCGCTGCAACCGGTTTTACACAGATTTCCAGAGCTTCTTTTCTGCTGGCTCTGTGGAGAACCGAACAAACTCATTCAAATGAGTCGAGTATGCTGTTGATCAATTTGTTCAGGTCCGGATCAGCGGCCTTTTGTGTGGCGATCCGGGAAATGGAGTGGATCACCGTCGTGTGATGCTTTCCGCCGAACGCCCGCCCGATCTCCGGCAGTGACGCTTTGGTCAGTTCCTTGACCAGATACATGGCTACCTGGCGCGGGACCACCACCTCTTTCCGGTTGCTTTTCTCCTTCAGTTGAGAAAGCTTCAGTCCGTACCGTTCAGCGACCGCCTTCTGTACGGATTCAATGCTGACTCGGCGTTCCTGTTTTTCGATCAGGTGCTTCAGGACCTGCCTCGCCATCGAGATTGAGATCGCCGTCTCCGTGAGAGAGGAATACGCAAGCAGCTTGACGAGAGCTCCTTCCAGTTCGCGCACATTCGTCTTCGTCTTCTCCGCGATAAATGTGCAGACGTCCACCGGTAGTTCGGAGCCTTCCAATTCCGCTTTCTTCTGAAGGATTGCCACCTTAGTCTCCAGATCCGGCGATTGGATGTCCGCCATAAGGCCCCACTCGAACCGGGAGCGCAGTCGCTCGACGAGTCCGCCAATTTCTTTTGGCGGACAGTCACTCGAGATCACGATCTGCTTCTGCGCATCGTGTAGCTCATTGAAGGTGTGGAAGAACTCCTCCTGAGTCCGTTCCTTGGATCCGAGAGACTGAATGTCGTCGATGAGCAGCACGTCCGCAGTGCGGTAACGGGCGCGAAGTTCGGCCATCTTTCCGTACTTGATCCCGCTCACGACTTCGTTAGTGAATCGCTCGCTCGTCGTGAAAATCACGCGCATCCTTCCACGAGCCATCAACTCGCGTCCGATCGCGTGCATCAGGTGCGTTTTGCCCACGCCGACGCCGCCGTAGATGTAGAGCGGATTGTAGCGGCGTGAAGGATTCATCGCGACGGAGTGCGCAGCGGCATGCGCAAACTGATTCGAGCTGCCGACCACAAACGTCTCGAATGTGAATTTCGCGTTGAGCGGGACAGGCGACTCAAACTCCGCCGTGGGAGAATGCCGTGGCGATTGTCCGTTCGAAATGTGCGGCGTATCGGTCGACACGCGCACCCGATCAAAGCCGCTGCCAGGTAGTGCGCGTACGATCGATTCGATCGTCTTCAGATACTCTTCTTCGATCATCGCCACGCAGTTTGCATCGGGCGCATGAACGAGAAGTGTCCGCCCCTCTACGCCGGCGAAGTGGGTGCCGGCGATCCAGTTCTCAAAGCTTTCAGCGCTCAGTCTCCTCCGCAGCTCTGCTTTGATGAGTTCCCAGGGGTTTTGATGCTCATCGTTCATCAGGACAATAGTTCTCCCGGGGAGCTCACAAGTCTCCTGTTCCGGAGGCAAGCCTCGTTCTTTCGATATTCCGTGGTTAAAGCAGGAAGGGGGTCGGTTTTGAGAATCCCGCTACTGCAAACAGGAGGTAGTCTAACACATACGCGCACGTCGAAACGCTACTGAAATAGAGCAAAAAAACGCTCTCACCGAGGGCTAAAGATTGTGTGCCCGAGCCTTCGCTGCTGCTTGGCTCGGATACTCTGTAACTACTTCTCTGCCAAGGAGATGATCAATGTGGTGCTGCATGTGGAGCACGTAGTCCCTGATGATGAAAGCGAGCGTTTCGGGCGTCTCATTTCCACCAATAAAACAATCGGCGCCGAGCCTGTTTTCGGGCACGTTTTCGACAGTTCGAACGACCAGCCGATTGTGCGATAACCAGGTTGAAACAATCTCGCTCCAGGGCATCTCTTGATATGCGTGTATCGACACCCAGTCGTTTTGCGCATAACCCGGTCCCCGATAAATTCCGTCCAGGGAAGCGCGCACGAATCGCATATGGTTGTTTGCCGCCGAATCGATCAGATGTCCGAGTTCCTCCTTCGGCGACCATGATCCTTCGCCCTTCGGTCGGATAGCCGCTGCCTCGTCTCCGAGTCTCTCGAGTTCTGGTAACTCGCGCTCGATGGTCGTCCGCAACAGATCGCTCAGTTCTTTCGCCATTTCACCAGCATCGCATCGATTCTTCGAACAGCTTCGCCAGATCCTCTGCAGAAGCAGGTCTCGGCGCGAGCTTAGTGACTCGGTGCTGAGGCAACGTCCCTTCAACCAGAGCTGGTATATCGGAACTCGAATACCCGAGATCGCGTAGCCCGTTGGGCACGTTGAGGTCGCGCATCAACCTGCGTAACTCATCGGCTAGAATGTCTCCCGCGTCGTTGTCTTTCGCTTGGCTTACGTCGGCGCCAAGAATGGCAGCTGCTTCGAGATGCCGCGCCGGGCAGGCCTGCGCCGTGAAACGAAACACCGCTGGTGCGTTCAGAATTACAGAAATGCCGTGCGGCGCAAGCGCATGATCCACGCCTGAATATCCCGCAGGTCGGTAATCGCGAATCAACCCTGCCACCGGATACGACATCCCGTGCGGCAGATGCACGCCCGCGTTGCCAAATCCGACTCCCGCGTACGAAGACGCGAGCAGCATTGAACCACGCGCCTCATCGTCGGACGGATCCGCCACCGCGCGTCGAAGGTATTTCGCGGTCAACCGCAGGGCCTCCAGACTCCAGATATCGCTGATCGGGTTGGAACCTTGGTACGCTGGCCGCAACAACGGCCGTTCGGGCCGAGGCCGTTCGCGGAAGGGAAGTGCAGTCCACGATTCGATCGCGTGACTGAGGACATCGAGCCCCGATGATGCCGCCACTTGCGGAGGAAGCGTGCGCGTGTTGTCCGGGTCAACGATGCCAAGCGTGGGCTTCAGCCGTCGGTGCGCGACGCCTGTCTTCGCGCGGAGAGGTTTGTAATCGAAGATCGCGACGCCGGTGGTCTCGCTTCCCGTCCCTGCGGTTGTCGGAATGGCAATAAGCGGTTTCAGCGGGCCCGGTACCGGCAAGCCTTTGCCCACAGGCTGGTTGACGTAGTCAAGCAAGTCTGCGGGCCAGGAGGCGTAGAGATTCGCCGCCTTCGCAGTGTCAATCGTGGATCCGCCGCCAACCGCCACAATTGCGTCAAACTCGGCGTTCGAGGCGAACGCAACCGCCTCGCGAATTGAGTCATCAGAAGGTTCTACGCGCACATGGTCAAACACGCTGTACTTGACGCCATTGTTCTCCAGCGAATCCATAACGGTCGCAAAAGGCGGCAATCGCCGCAGGGTAGGATCCGTGAATACCAGGACCGCTTTCGCTCCCATGTCCCTGAGGTCCGATCCCACTTCGCGCGTTGCTCCCGCGCCGAAGCGGATCGCCGAAGTTGCCATCTCGAATGCGTATTCCTGCGCCATGTACTCCCACATCTTACGCGGCTGGGCGGAGGCGACGGGGTACCATGGTGTTTGACAGCGGACGCCCACACAAGAGAAAATGTAGGTTTCCCTCAAGCGGGAGTAACTCAGCTGGTAGAGTGCGACCTTGCCAAGGTCGATGTCGCGGGTTCGAATCCCGTCTCCCGCTCCAATGTCCCCCCTATCGGAATCGGAGAGATCTCATGACACCTGCGGAGTCAGCGAGCCGTGTCCTGACGGACGCCCTCGCTGAGTTCGGCCGTTCTCTCTCGCTCCTCACCAGCTTTCAGCGAGAGGGAGTTGTCATTCTCGATCTCCTGACGCGCATGAACGTCCGGCTTCCGGTGATCACCATAGACACCGGTCGTCTACCTACCGCGACCTTGGACATGATTGCCTCCGTCGAAGATAGATACGGGATCAACGTCGAACGGCTCAAGCCCGAGGAATCCGAAGTTGACGCGATGGTCTCAACTTACGGAAGGGACCTCTTTCGCGACAATGTTCCCCAGCGCATGCTCTGCTGCAACATCCGAAAAGTTCGTCCGCTGGCGCTGCGAATGCGCGGAGTGCCCGCCTATTTGACTGGCATTCGTCGTGAACAGAGCCCCGAACGCGCCGATACCGAGGTCTTCGACCGATCCGTGTCTCCCGTCCGCATCAGCCCGCTCGTCGACTGGACCGCGGCTGACGTTCTCGAGTACACCGAGCGCAATAGTCTTCCCGTTCACGCGCTTTACGCCGCCGGATACCGCAGCATCGGATGCGACCCGTGCACACGCGCCGTCTTCGACGGTGAACACGAGCGCGCTGGGCGTTGGTGGTGGGAGGATGATGTCGCAAAGGAGTGTGGCATCCACATCAGTCCCGAAGGCCGCGCCGAACGCACCGTAGATGTTCTGTTGCGCGAATTGCTCGAAAGACGGGTTCCCGCATGACGCACACAGGTTTCACCATCTGGCTTACCGGGATGTCCGGCGCCGGCAAAAGCACCATATCGGAGAAGTTGATCGAGCGGCTTCGAGACGCAAACGCCAGGGTTGAGTTGCTTGACGGCGATATTGTTCGCACGAATCTCTCGCAGGGATTGGGGTTTAGCCGCGAAGACCGCGACACGAATATACGCCGGATTGGTTTCGTCAGCCGCTTGCTGTCCCGCAACGGCGTGGTCGTGATCGTGGCCGCCATCTCGCCTTATCGCGACACGCGCGATGAAGTAAAGAAAACGATCGACAATTTCGTTGAGGTCTATGTCGAATGCCCGATCGACGTGCTCGCAGGCCGCGATGTAAAAGGTCTGTATAAGAAGGCGCTTGCCGGCGAGGTGGGAAGCTTCACGGGCATCTCGGATCCGTACGAACCGCCGCTCAATCCCGACGTGACGGTACGTTCGGATCGCGAGACGGTGGATGAGAGCGTGGACAAAATCTGGCGAAAGCTCGCCGAGAAGGGATACCTGTCCGCGTAAATGATCGATCTTCACAGCCACACGGATCAGTCCGACGGGACGTTTACCGCCGCGGAGCTTGTTGCGGAAGGAAAGCGTGTCGGCCTCGGCGCGCTTGCGATCACTGACCACGACACGATCAAAGGTTACGAGAAGGCCGTGCCGTTTGCGGCTCAAGCCGACCTGCTCCTGATCTGCGGGATTGAGCTTTCGACTCGCTTTCGTGGCGGCTCGATGCACCTACTCGGCTACTTCCCCTGCGATCCCCCGACCGAGGAGTTTCGTTCCTGGCTCGATTTTCTGCTCGAGAGTCGCCGCGATCGGAATCGCCGGCTCATCAAAAAGCTGAACTCTCTCGGGATCGAGATCACGCTTGAGGAAGTCGAGACCCAGGGGCGCACGCTGACCGCGCGCCCGCATTTCGCCCGTGTACTCGTCGCGAAAGGCTACGCGCGGGATCTTCAGGACGCGTTCGACCAGTACCTGGACGAAAGCGCGCGCGGTTATGTGCAGCGTCACGAAATACCCACCGAAGAGGCGATCGAACGCATTCGCAATGCCGGTGGAATCAGTTCGCTCGCGCACCCGGTGCGCGTCGCGCGAAATAACTGGGTGATCATCGCCGAATATATGAAGGAACTAGCCGATGCGGGCTTACAGGCGATCGAGGTTTTTCACAGCGACCATTCTCCTGAGAACGTCTCTTACTACCAGTCGCTCGCGGATCGTTATGATCTCGCGATTACCGGCGGCTCCGATTTTCACGGCGCCAATAAACCCTCTATCGAGCTGGGTACGGGATACCGGAACAACCTCTGTGTGCCGGATGCGATCCTGACGGCATTGCGTGAGCGCGTCTGCGGCGCAAACGTCTGACCTGGTGGGCACGGGCAGATTCGAACTGCCGACCTGTCGCTTAGGAGGCGGCCGCTCTATCCAACTGAGCTACGTGCCCACACCTGCTTCATTGTATCTTTTGAGGCCCTTGGCCCCGATGTCTTTGCGGTAGCGCATTCCTTCGAAATGAATGACTTTCACTGCCGCATATGCGCGGTCGATACTCTGCCGGAGATCCGCTCCCAGCGCGGTTACTCCGAGAACGCGCCCGCCTGCGGTTACGATGCGGTCCCCCTCTTCCCGGGTGCCGGCGTGAAATGCCACAGCGTCGCGCACGGAATCGAGTCCCGTAATCTCCTTGCCGCTTTCGAACGCGCCGGGATAGCCGCCTGACGCAAGCACAACGCACGTTGCGCTCTCAGATGACCAGTCGAGCGTGTTCGGACCAAGGGCGCCACGCGCCGCCGCCATCAAGACCTCACCCCAGTCGCTGCGGAGCCGCATCATCAGAGGCTGCGTTTCGGGGTCGCCCATCCGAGCGTTGAATTCGAGAACGCTCGGCCCGTTGGCGGTCATCATCAGTCCGGCGTACAGAAAGCCAGTGTAGGCAGTTGCCCGAACGACCGGCTCGATGATCGTGTCCATGATCTGCCCACGCTGCTGGCCATTCAGGATACGGGAATCGGAGTAAGCGCCCATCCCGCCTGTATTCGGACCTTGATCGTTGTCAAGCGCGCGTTTGTGATCCTGCGATGGTTCGAGAGGCACTGCCCGGCTGCCGTCACACAGAACGATAAAGCTGACCTCCTCGCCCTCGAGAAATTCTTCTATCACAAAAGGCGCGGGGAGCGAGTCGATCGCGTTTTCCGCGTCTTCGTGAGTATGGGCAATTGCCACGCCTTTGCCGGCGGCGAGTCCGTCGGTCTTAATGACGACGGGCAACGTGAAGCCGGCGAGCGCGCCCTTCGCCTCCTCGCGCGTGGCGGCGGTTCGAAACTTGGCCGTTGGAATCCCCAGGCGCTCCATCAAGCGCTTCGAGTGAATCTTGCTGCCTTCGATTGCGGCGTTCTTCGCCGTAGGACCGACGATGGCCATTCCTTCGGCGCGAAACCGGTCCACCAGGCCGGCAACCAGTGGCGCCTCAGGCCCCACCACAGTGAGGTCGACCCCCAAGTCCTCCGCCAATGCGACATAATCCTGGTCTGCGTGGCATTGCCCCAGAGCGGCGATCCCGGGGTTCCCGGGTGCGGAGTGAACCCGGCGGACGGAGGGCGAACTCCTTAATTTCCAAGCTAAAGCGTGTTCCCTGCCCCCTCCTCCGATTACCAAAATCTCCATTTTTGTCTGGCTACAATGTTATCAGTGGAACAGTCCTGTGACATTGTAGTGGTCGGCGGCGGTCACGCCGGTTGCGAGGCGGCGCGTGCCTGTGCGCGTCTCGGCCTTCGCACGTCCATGATCACTATGAATGCTGACCTCATCGCTCAGATGTCGTGTAATCCTGCGATAGGTGGAATCGCAAAAGGCCACCTTGTTCGCGAGATTGATGCGCTGGGTGGCGTGATGGGCGAAGTGACTGACGCCGTGGGAATCCAGTTCCGGCTTCTGAATACAAGCCGCGGGCCCGCCGTCTGGTCGCCTCGCGCCCAGTGCGACAAGAAGCAGTATCGAATTCGTATGCGGCAGGTGCTCGAAAATGAGCCCAACGTATCGATTAAGCAGGCCGAAGTCGCGGCGCTTGTGATCGAGGAAGGCAACGTCCGCGGCGTGGTTCTGGTCGATGGCCGAACATTACGTTGCGGTGCGGTGATCATAACCACCGGCACGTTCCTGAACGGCTTGGCTCATGTGGGCGAGCAGCGCTTTTCGTGCGGGCGCAATGGCGAACCTCCGTCCCAAATCCTTGGAGATCAGATTCGAGGTCTCGGTTTGGGGTGGACCAGGCTGAAGACCGGAACTCCTCCGCGTCTGGACGGCCGCACAATCGAGTGGTCTCAGTTTGACATCCAGCCTGGGGATCCGGAGCCTGTCCCCTTCTCGTTCCTTACGGCGACGATCGACCGCCCGCAGGTACCGTGTCATCTCGGTCGGACTACCGCAGCGACTAAGTCGGTGATTCTCGACAGTCTCGCCCGCTCCCCGCTGTATAGCGGTCAGATTGAGGGGATCGGTCCGCGGTACTGCCCGTCCATCGAAGACAAGTTCGTGAAGTTTCCTGACAAGGAGTCCCACCAGATCTTCCTTGAGCCCGAAGGGCTCGACACGCATGAAATCTATGTGAACGGGATGTCAACCAGCATGCCGATTGATGTTCAGGCGGCCATGATCTCCTCGATCCGTGGACTTGAACACGCTGAGATGCTTCGACCGGGTTATGCCATCGAATATGATGCGGTCGACGCCCGCGAGCTCGATCATCGGCTGGAAGTGAAGAAGCTGCCAGGCTTATTTCTGGCTGGGCAGATCAACGGGACATCGGGTTATGAGGAGGCGGCGGGTCAGGGCCTGATTGCGGGTATCAACGCGGCCTGTAAAGTGCTTGGTCGAGATCCGGTCGTACTTCCGCGCTCGGAAAGCTACATCGGAATCATGATTGATGATTTGATTACCAAAGGAACCGATGAGCCGTACCGTATGTTCACATCGAGAGCGGAATATCGGCTGCACCTTCGGATTGACAATGCCGACGAACGCCTTACGCCGATTGCGGAGTCGATACGGTTGGCCAGCGAGAAGCGGAAAAGAATATTCGCGTCCAAACGCGAACAGGTCGCTCGTCTCGTGTCGGCGCTTAGAAACAGCCCCAAAGCCGCTTGGCTACGTCGTCCGGAGGCACGGATCGGCGAACTCGGCGAATGGCTTCGTGAAGCTGTGGGTGAGGATCCGTGCAATGCCGCGTTGATGACGGCTGAGACCGAGATCAAGTACGAAGGCTATATGCTTCAGCAGCGCCGGCAGTTGGAGCGCCTGCAATCTTCCGACAAGGAAATTCCAAGGACGTTGTCATTCGCTAGCATTCCAGGGATATCCCGGGAGGTGTCCGACAAGCTTTCTCGGGTGCGCCCTGCAACCCTGACCCAAGCTGCGAGGATTCCGGGTGTCACACCGGCTGCGGTCGCTATTCTGGACGTCTATCTAACAACGAAATCAGGAGCGGTCGCTTAGTCTGGAGTGATCGCAGTCTGGAGCGGTCGCAGTCTGGGCCGGTCGCGTAAAACTCAATCGTGTTTCACGTGAAACGTGGCAAGAGTGGTTTCACGTGAAACAACGATGTTAGAGTGATCCTTTGAGAAGAGTAATAGCCGTCACCAACCAAAAAGGCGGTGTTGGGAAGACAACTACCGCTATTAACCTCGGAGCGGCCCTTGCGGCGAGCGATATCCCGGTTCTCCTGATCGACTCCGATCCCCAAGGCAACACTACAAGCGGCCTCGGCCTACAGAAGTCGCCCGAGACCCTGACTACCTACAACGTCCTGGTCGATAACAAACCGATCGCCGAGGCCATTCAGCGCACCGAGATGGAAGGCCTCGACCTGCTCCCTGCCGATAAGAATCTCATCGGCGTCAACCTCGAGTTGATCTCTGTCGAAGATCGAGAGTCGATTCTGCGTCGACACCTCACTCAGCTAGACGGAAAGTACCGCTACATCCTGATCGACTGCCCGCCCGCCCTCGACCTGTTAACCCTGAATGCTCTCATGGCGGCCGATAGCGTTCTCGTCCCCATTCAATGCGAATTCTTCGCCCTGGAGGGGGTTTCTGAGCTGATGGACACCATCGATCGTGTCCGGGACTCCTTCGGTCATCCCTTACGCATTGAAGGCATTGTGCTGACGATGTACGACGATCGCACGAACCTAACGCGCCAGGTTGCCGCAGACCTTCGCGAGTTCTTCGGCGACGACGTCCTGAAGACCGTCATCCCTCGAAATGTCCGTCTTGCAGAGGCCCCCAGCCACGGCAAACCCATTCTCATCTACGACCCCGGTTCGCGCGGTTCCGAAGCCTACATCCAGCTAGCGAAGGAGATCCTGTCCAATGAGCAAAAACGATCCGCGAAAAGCGCTGGGTAAAGGCCTTCACTCGCTTCTCCCCCAAAGAGCTTCCGCTCCGCCACCACCTGCGCCAATACCTTCGCCGCCCGCCGAAGGAAATGTCGCATTGGTAGATATCCTGGCCGTTTCGCCGAACCCGAATCAGCCTAGGCGTGAATTCGATCCCCTCGCTATGATGGAACTCACCCAATCGATCGAGCGCGACGGAATTATCCAGCCCATAATCGTCCGCCGCACTGGCGATAACGAATACCAGATCATCGCCGGTGAACGCCGCTGGCGAGCCGCCAAAACTGCTGGGTTAACCAGGATTCCGGTAATCGCCAGAACCGCAGACGATCAGAAAGTCTTGGAACTCGCGATCGTCGAAAACATCCAGCGCGAGGATCTGAACCCAATCGAACTCGCCCAGGCATTCCATCGCATGACCGTGGAGCTCGGCCTCAGCCACGACGAAATCGGCGAAAAGACGGGAAAAGACCGCGCGACGATCACCAACACGATCCGGCTTCTTCAGCTACCCGAGGACCTTCAGCAGCTAGTCTCCGCCAAAAAGCTGTCGCCCGGCCACGCTCGCGCCCTTCTGAAGCTCCAGGATCAACAGATTCAGCGCGAAATGGCGGAACGCTGCATCCGCGAGGGATGGTCAGTCCGGCAGGCGGAAGAGTACACAAGACCCACCAAAGGGCCCAGCTCCCCCGCGCGGCCTCACGCAAAGCAACCCCAGATAGAATTTGATCCCAATGTCAAAGCCGCGATCGGCGAAATAGAACGCAAACTCGGCACGAGAGTCCGCATTGTGGAGAAAGGCCGGGAAAAGGGGCAGATTGAGATCGAATACTACTCTGCGGATGATCTTGATCGAATCTACAACCTTATCGTTACCGACTAACCGAGCAGCTTAAGGATCTCGGCCAGCTCACGGCGAATCTGCGGCAACGGGCTTTCCGAGGGAAACAACTCAGACTGCACATTCGCCGGGTGTTTTGTACTATTTCTAACGTTTTTTAAAAGCTCGGAGAGAGCTAGCCGGGCACCCTCGATAGTGAACTTCTTGTCATACAGAAGGCGCTTGATCTCCAGCAGCAGTTCGACGTCCTTGCGCCGGAACATCCGCTGCCCAGTACCGGATTTTTTGGGAGACAACGCCTTAAACTCGGACTCCCAGTACCTGAGAACATAAGGCTCTACACCGACGATCTGACTCACTTCGCCAATCCGAAAAAACAGCTTATCGGGGATCTCCGGCTCCGGACTAGCCGGATTCGCAACCATCAATGCTATTGTCTTCCGAATCCCCGCTCAATGCACGTCAGCAGCATTTGCCCACTTGGGGCCTACCAGCTCAATTCTCGGCAAGAACGAAGCGATACCCGATCCTCGGCTCCGTTGTGATGAACACCGGCCTCGCGCCACCCGGCTCGATCTTCTTTCGAAGCTGATTGATGAAAACCCGCAGATATTCGATCTGTTCGCCATACTCCGGGCCCCAGATCGCCTGAAGCAGTCGGCGGTGCGGAACGGGCTTGTTCGCGTGAGCGATCAGATAACGAAGAATGTCGAACTCAGTGGGCGTAAGCCGTACGGGTTTGCCCGACACGAGCACGCGGCGCTGCTCGAAATCGATCTCAAGTCCCGGGGCCGAGACCTTTTTCGGCGTCGTATCGGTTGCGAAGCCACTTCTGCGAAGCGCGGCTCGAATGCGCGCCATAAGCTCGTCGAAGCTAAATGGCTTGCTGACGTAGTCGTCCGCTCCCGCATCCAGGGCTTCCACTTTATCCTTGTCCGACTCGCGCACCGAAACGACAATGATCGGAATATCCCACCCGCTGCGAATCGCCCGGCAGGTTTCGAGGCCGCCCATACCCGGCATGTTCATGTCGAGCAGAACAAGATCGACGGTCTGATTGCGCAGCAGCGCAAGGGCCTCCTCACCGTTCTGGACGTCGAGAACACTCGCCCCATGGGACGTCAGACTCGCGCGCAATACGCGCCTGATTTGCGGCTCATCGTCGATGAGCAATATCGTTCGGTTTTCAATCACCGTTCATTCCCCGTTGCGCCCACCGGCAGCGAAAAGCGAAACGCCGGGCCCGAAAGCTCGGTATCGACCCATACCGCGCCCCCGTGCGCTTCCGCGATCGCTTTTGCGATCGCCAACCCTAAACCAGTACCCTCGACACGCGAGCGGCTCACTGCCCCTCGATAGAATTTACCAAAGATTCGTTCTCGTTCATCCTCGGGCACCGGATTTCCTTCGTTTTTTACCGTAAGGATGACCCTCCCATTCGACTGCGTAGCTGAGATTCCGATCGGCGTACCCGGCTTCGAATACTTCCAGGCATTGTCCACCACCTGCATCAACATCTGCTCGAACAAGAACCGGTCGCCGCGAAGCGACGGCAACTCGGGCGGAATTGCGATATCAAGCTCACGTCCTCTTATATGCCGTTCGACCCGTTCCGCAACGGCATTGACGATCTCCGGCACCGAGCATGTTTCACCTCGGGGATTGAGGCGGTAATCCTCAATCCTCGCGAGATTCAGCGATTCGCGAATGAGCAGATCCAGACGGTCCGCCTCTTCGTCAATCACGGAGACCAGTTCCGCGTTGGCGGCTGAAGACAGATCTGAAGAAACTCTCAGAGTGGAAGCAGCCGCCTTAATAGACGTGAGGGGAGTCTTGAAATTGTGCGCAAGAGCATTGAGAATCGTCGTCCGGAGCTGATCGCCCCGCCTGGCGGCTTCCTTACCAGTGGCTTCCTCGAAACTTCGCGCTCGGTCAAGAACCAAACCAACCATCTGCCCGAGAGCGCTTCGGAACTCCGCCGAGGGTGAGTCGCCATAAACCCGAAGCTCTGCGGTGCTTCCGACATCGATATAGGAGCACTCGCCCGTCACAGACCCGCGCGCGAACTGTTTATCGCTATCCCGGAGCCGCAGCGCCGCCCCTGTGAGACCGAACAGCGAAATCACATTCTGCACGATCCGCTCGGCCGCGTCCATCACGCTTACGGTCACCATCAGGGCGGCGCCAAAACGTTGGAGCTGCTCCATTTCGGCGCGACGCTGAATCGCTTCGTCCGCTCTACGGCGAGCACGCAGCGCGAGTTGGCTGACAGTGAGCGCAGTAATCACCATCGCAGAGAAGGTAACAGCGCCTTCGAGGGTGGTAATTCGAAAACTGTCGACGGCTTCGATGAAATACCAACTGAAGGCGAGGCTCGCCACCGTCGAGGTGGTGACGGAAAGGAGCCAGTCGCCGAGAGTCGCCACGGCGAGGATCTCAACCAGCAGCGCCATCGACATAATCGTGCGGTTCAGGCCAAATCCGCTCGACAGCGCCGTGGTTGCCCACGTAAGCGCTGACGCCGCGGCGATGCGGCACAATCGCCAGAAAGACCGCCTCATCCGACCGTCTCTACATCGTCGCAACGATACAATCGGTTGAGATGCTCATCCGGGACCTTCTTGCCTCCGGAGCGCCTTCGATCTCTTTCGAGTTCTTTCCTCCTAAATCGGACGAGGCCGCCGCGCAACTGGAACGCACCATAACGGAGTTGGGCGCGCTGCATCCGACTTTCGTTTCCGTCACTTACGGGGCGGGCGGCTCCACGCGCGAAAAAACTCTCGAAATCGTGACGCGGATCAAGCGAACCGCCGGAATCGAGGCGATGGCTCACCTCACCTGCGTCGGTTCGACCCGTCAGGAACTGGAGTCCGTCCTGGAGAAGATTGCGGCAAGCGGCGTTCAGAACGTGCTCGCGCTCCGAGGGGATCCACCGAAGGGCCATTCGACCTTCACGCCCGTTGAGGGCGGATTCCGGTACGCCTCCGAGCTGACGGCATTCATCCGCGGGCTGCGTGGCTCTGGTCTCTGTCTCGGCGGCGCCGCCTATCCCGAAAAGCATATCGAATGCGGCAATCCTGCGGTCGATCTGAACAACCTCAAACGCAAGGTGGATGCCGGGCTGGATTTCGTCGTTACCCAGCTTTTTTTTGATAACCGCCATTACTGGGAATTCCTGGAACGCGCCAACGCGGCGGGCATCCGCGTACCAATCATTCCAGGCATCATGCCGATCACCAACGCCGCGCAAATCGAGCGATTCACGGTCGCATGCGGGGCCACCCTGCCCTTCAAGCTCGCTGCCGAACTTGACCGGCGGCGCGACACTCCGCGCGCGGTTATGCAACTCGGCGTTGCTCATGCGACATCTCAGTGTATCGACTTATTGAGTGGAGGAGCTCCCGGGATCCACTTCTATACGCTCAACCGCAGCAACGCGACGAAAGATATCTTCACGGCTCTCAAAAGCATCGGACTTGCTGGTTCAGCCGAGTCAGCTGCTGCCCATCATCCGTGAAATTGGCCGGGTCCAGCCACCGCTCGAATTCGGCGCGCCGAGCAAGCCACTCGGAATCGATCATCGAGAACCAGGCGGTATCCCGATTCACGCCCTTGATGATCATGTGCTGCCTGAAGATGCCTTCGAAGGTGAACCCGAGGCGCAGCGCTGCGGCTCGCGAGGGTTCGTTTTGTGAATTGCACTTCCACTCGTACCGGCGATAGCCCATCGTTTCGAACGCATGCTTTGCCATCAGGTACATGGCTTCGGTCGCCACCCGCGTCCGCTGCAGCGGCTGACTGAACATGATTCCGCCGACTTCGACCACGCGATGCTTTGGCTCGTTTCGCATCAGCGAAGCGATACCGAATGACAATCCTGACCCGTTCTCCAGAATCGCGAAGAAAAGCGGGTCCGCGGAGTTCGTTTTGTATTCCAGCGCTACGTCAAAAGAACCGCGATCCGGAAACGGCCCGTCAGGCATCCACCGCCAAAGGTCGGCATTAGTCTCGCCGCCGATCAACGGCCACAACGAATCGCCGTGCTTAGGCGGGTCGAGTCGCTCGACCGTCGCATAACGTCCCTCGAATCTCACTTCTTGGCCGCGGCGGCGATCAGAACCGGGTTGACCTTCACATGCTCCTGAATGTTGTCCCCGGGATTAATCACGAGTTCATCGCCTTGTTTGAGGCCGGAAAGAACTTCGATCTTGTCTCCGTAATCCCGGCCCAGCGTCACTACTTGGAAGTGCACGGTCTGATCCGGTTGCACGACGGCTACCTGTGGACCGTTCGCCCGCACGACCAATGCGTCTCCTTTGATCACGATTGGCGGCTCGGCCCGCGGCGTCGTGAAATTGACGTTCGCGTACATCCCCGGCATCAACAGACCCGCTGAATTATCGACTTGCACCTCAACCAGCAAAGTCCGGCTTCCTGGATCCAACGCATTCGCGGTGCGCGACACCGTTCCGTTAAACACCCGAGCCGGCAAATCGGCGAATGTCAGCTTCGCCGCCTGCCCGACGTGCACTGCCACCGCGTCGGCCTGTGGGACGTTGACATAAGTCCGCAGCTTGCCGGTTTGCGCAATCCGGTAAAGCAAGGTGCTTCCATCGTTGACCAGCGCTCCCACATCTACATTGCGCTGCGTGATTACGCCGGCGAACGGAGCCCGAACCTGCACATAGCCACGCATGTTTGTCAGTCGCGCCAGATTCGCCTCGGCCGCCCCCACGTTGCTCTTTGCCGCATTCACGGCCTTTTCGAGAGCCTGTACCGTTGCGATTTGCGCCTCATACTGAGCCTGATAGTTGTCGTTCTCCTGCTTGGAGACCGCGCCCTTCTGTACCAGCGACTTCCATCGATCCGCCGTCGCCTTGTAGAGCTTTTCGTTCGTCTGCCCCTGAATCAGGTTCGCGCTCGCCTGATCGAGCGCCGCCTTGGCCTGTTCCACGCTCGCGTTCGCCTGTTTGACCTGTTGATCCAGTTCCGGAGCGTCGATCTCCGCGAGTAGCTGACCTTCCTTTACACGGTCGCCAATGTCCACGAGCCGCGCCTTGATGTAACCGGACGCGCGCGCAAGAACCGGAGCCTCCGTAATCGCCTGAATATTTCCAGGCAGAACCAACTCGCTCTTGCCGGACGAACGTTCCGCCACAGTCACATTGACTCGAGGCGCAGCAGCGTCCTGGTTCTTCGCGTCAGCCACCAGTTCGTTTTGTAATTTCTGGTGCGGCACGTAGCCGGCGAAGAATCCGGCCACCGTTATCGCAATTAAAAGCAGTCCGATGGCAATCAGAACGCCCTTGGCCGGACGCTTGCGGGCATGCGCATGCCCGTGGTGATGCTCGTGCCCCGCCTGGAGCGCCGCCAGCCGCCGCTTCAGTTCCTCATTTTCGGCGCGAAGCTGAGCCTCGGTGTTATCCCTCACCTGCATAACGTTTTCATTAGTGTAATTGCGGCGAATTGCTGAGGTACGCGGTTACGTCCTCGCGTTCTTCTTCCGCGAGCTTGGTGTCAAAATCGACCGGCGGTTTCTTTCTGAGAAGGCTGTAAACCACTGGAACGGCGAACAAAGTCGTGAACGTCGCCATAATCAAACCTCCGATGACAGCCCGTCCCAGAGGCGCATTTTGCTCCGCGCCTTCCCCGATTCCCAGCGCCATCGGCAGCATTCCGATGATCATCGCCGCCGCCGTCATTAGCACCGGTCGAATGCGGGTATTCCCCGCGGCCAGGGCGGCTGCGCGCTCGTCAAAACCTTCTAGTCGCTGGTCGTTCGCAAAAACCACCATCAGAATGCTGTTCGCCGTCGCGACTCCGATGCACATGATCGAGCCCATAAGTGACGGAACGCTGAACGTCGTTTGCGTCACGAACAACATCCAGACGATCCCGGCGAGCGCGCCGGGAAGCGCCATCAGGATGATAAAAGGATCGAGCCAGGACTGAAAGTTGACTGCCATCAGGAAGTAGACAAGGATGATCGAGAAGACGACGCCCAGCCCGAGGCGGTAGAACGACGTTTCCATCGTCTCAATCTGCCCTCGAACCACGATCGATGTACCCCGAGGCAACTTGTCTTCGGCTTCCTTGACGATCTTCTGAACCGCCTTGCCCACGCTGCCCAAGTCCTGACGTTCGACGTTCGCATAAATGTCGAACACAGGCTGCACATTGTAGTGGTTTACGATCTGCGCGCCGACTCCGCGCTCGGTGGTGGCTAAGTTGGAAAGCAACTGCGTCGGGTTCGTCTGCTGCGCGCCCGGATTTCCATAAGCAAGCGATGCCTGATTGGGCGCGCCGTTCCCTGTCGTGTTCTGCGAAAAGTTGGCGAGCGGCGGCGAAATCGGCGTGCGCAGAAGCGCATCGAGAGTGTTAATGCGCGTCTGCGGCGTCTGCACGGTCACGTTGTAGTTGACGCCATTCGCCCAGTTCATCCATTGCGTGGGCGCCACTTGACCGCTGCCGCTCAGCGAGATCAGAAGGCTGTTCGACACGTCCCGCTCGGTCATGCCGACCTGCCCCGCCTTCGCACGGTCCACATTCAGGTGGATCTCCGGATAATCCACCACCTGATGAATATGAACGTCCGCCGCGCCGGGAACCTTCTTGATTCGGCGTTCGAGGCCTTGCGCGATCGCATAATTTGCTTGAATATTCCGGCCGACCACCTGCACATCGATCGGCGCCGGAAGACCGAAATTCAGGATCTGATTCGTAATGTTCGCCGCGCCGAAGAAGAACGTCACATCCGGAAAGTCATGATTGAGCTTCTTGCGCAACTCATTCTGGTAAATGGCAGTCGGCTTATGACGATCCTCGCTGAGCGCAATCAGTATGTCGCCATCGCTGACGCCGATCGTCGGGCTGTCGCTGTAAGCCAGATTGAATCCGCCGTTCGGCAGACCGATGTTATCGATGATCGATTTCACTTCGCCCGCCGGCAGGCTGGAACGAATATCGTTCTCGATGGCTGCGAAGATCACCTCCGTCTGCTCGATCCGCGTTCCCGAAGGTGTGCGCGCATGAAGCCGCATCTGCCCTGAGTCCACGGTCGGAAAAAAATCGCTTCCCACGAACGCAATAAGACCCAACGAGCCGACCGCAAAGAGCATAAAGCCCGTAAGCACGGCTTTGCGATGGTCGAGCGCCCAATCGAGCAGTGAGGTATAAAACGTCCGCAGTTTCTCGAACTGATGATTAAAAAGATAGTGAACGCGCCAGATAAGTCCGGTCCCGCCCGCGGTGTGCCCGTGCTGCCCCATCATGTAGAGGCGCATTTCGGGGCGCAACATGTAGTGCACCATGTTGGGAATCAGCGTGCGCGACAGCAGATAAGACGCCAGCATCGCGAATACCACCGCCATCGCGAGCGGAGTAAAGAGGTAGCGCGCGGCGCCGGTCAGGAGCAGCACGGGCACGAAAACCACACAAATACAAAGCGTGGAAACGAATGCCGGCGCGGCGATCTGCTGCGCTCCATCGAGCACCGCACGCACGAGCGGTTTCCGCATCGCCATATTGCGGTGCGTATTCTCGATCTCGACCGTTGCGTCATCGACCAGTATTCCGACCGCCAGCGCCATCCCGCCCAGCGTCATCACGTTGATGGTCTGCCCCATCAGGCTGAGCACAACGAGCGACGTCAGGATCGAAAGCGGAATCGAAATGCAGACGATCACTGTGCTGCGCCAACTCCCCAGAAACAGCAGAATCATGAGCCCGGTCAACCCGGCTGCGATCACCGCCTCGCGCAGCACGCCCAGAATCGACGCCTTCACGAAAATCGATTGATCCATCAGCCGTTCGACCTGAAGTTCGGGCGGCAATCCCTCAAGAATCTTCGGCAGGGCCTTCTTGACCGAGTTGACGATATCGATTGTCGACGCCCTGCCGTTTCGTAGCACCGTCATCAACGCGCCGCGGCTTCCGTCAACACGCACAAGACCGGTCTGGATTGAGGCGCCGTCCCGAACCTGCGCGACGTCCTTCATATATACGGTGGCGCCGTTAACGACCCGCACCGGCAGGTAATTGAGCTCGTCGAGCAATCGTGGGCTGCTGTTGAGCTTTATGTTGTAATCGCGCTCACCGAACTTCGCGGTCCCGGCCGGAAGAATAAGATTCTGCAGATTCAGCGCATTGGAAACGTCCGTCGCCGAAACGCCCTTCGCGTACATGGAATCCGGATCGAGATCCACCATCACCTGACGGAACTTGCCGCCATAGGGAAGTGGGACCGATGCGCCCTGAATCGTTGCGAGCGGAGTTCGGATGAAGTTCTGACCATAGTCGAACACTTCCTGCTCGCTCATGGTTTTGCTGCTCAGGCCGATCTGAAGCACCGGAACGCTCGATGCGTCGTACTTAAGGATGTTCGGCGGAAACATGCCGGGCGGCATGGCGCGAATAATGGACTGAGCGCTCGCAGTTACCTGCGCCTGCGCCATTTCAATCCGCGCGCCGGGCTGAAAGAAAATCCGGACCACGCAGACGCCCGCATACGACTGCGACTCAATATGCTCGATGTCGTTGACTGTGGAGGTGATAGACCGCTCGAATACCGTCACGACCCGGTTCGCCATCTCATCCGGAGACAGGCCGCCGTAATTAAAAAGGACGCTGAGGACGGGAATGTCGATATATGGGAAGATATCGACCGGCATCGTGCTGATCGCCACCCCGCCCAGCAGCGTAATCAGCAACGACATGATGACAAACGTATAGGGTCGGCGCAGAGCAAGCCGTACTATCCACATGAACTTCTACCTTTGTGCGCGATGTTGGCATTGTAGCGCGGGGTTAACGGGCGCCCTTTGCGCAAGCTACTGAGAAAGATCACTCGTAAGCGTCTCTAAACGCGTCGCAACGAGGAGATCACTACGCGCATTTCATGCATTTCAGACGCGCGACGAGAGCACTCGAGGCTCCAGCGTATTCGGGCTCGGGAATAAGTCGGTCCCCTCCCCCGTTATTGCGCAAACAAAATCAAGCCTGGATCCCTTGACAATTTTTATTTAAATTTAATGATTCGGCAGCCTGGCGAGTGGCACTACACTGATGACTGTATCTATAAATACTTCTTAGGTGTCGATCGTATGTTTACAGGAAAAAGCACTGTACATGCTGCGCTGCTCGCTACTCTGTGTCTGCAGCTTTCCGCGGCCGATTCAGGCAACAGCACTGGTAACTCTAATGACACGAAGCCGTCCGGTTACCACGCCGTAATCGATCACCCGAACGCGGGCACATCTGGCTCCCCATCCGGCAATGGAATTCTCTACCACAACGGCCCATTAATGCTGGGCTTGGTCAACATTTATTACGTCTGGTACGGCAACTGGAGCGTGGATCCGAATGCGCTGCCAATTCTTCAGTATCTGGCGCAGAATATCGGAGGTTCCCCTTACTTCGCGATCAACACGACGTACACCAACGGCTCGGGCACACCGGTAGCAAATATGGTTGCGTTCGCAGGATCGACTAACGACAACTATTCTCAGGGCACAACTCTCAGCGATTCGGGCGTGTTCGCCGTCGCCAGCCACGCGATCACCTCGGGCAGTCTTCCCCTTGACACAAACGGCGTGTATTTCGTTCTTACATCGCCAGACGTGAAAGAGAGTTCCGGCTTTATCACCCAATACTGCGCCTGGCACAGCTACGGTATGGTCAATGGCTCGCCAATAAAATTCGCCTTCGTCGGCGACGCGGCGACTCAGGGTCTTGGAGCGTGCGCCGAACAGACGGCGCACAGCCCGAACGGCGATGTGGGGGCGGATGCGATGGCTTCCGTGCTGATTCACGAGCTCGAGGAATCGGTAACCGATCCGCTGCTGAACGCTTGGTATGACAGCCAGGGAAATGAAAATGCTGACAAGTGCGCCTGGACCTTCGGTACAACGTACACGACGGCGAACGGCTCGGTCGCCAACATGAAACTCGGAGGGCGAGACTACCTCATTCAGCGGAATTGGGTAAATGCGAGCGGCGGTTATTGCGCTCTGGCTCTTCTTCCCAGCATTACCTCAGTGAGCCCCAATTCCGGCGCGCCCGGCGCCACGGTACCGGTCAACATCTCAGGCTCGAACTTGACAAACGGCACGGTTACTCTCTCGGGAACGGGAGTAACGGCAACAGTACTGAGTTCAAGCGCTAACCAGATCACCGCCTCGCTGGCGATCGCTAGCGGAGCGGCCACCGGCGCCCGCAGCCTTACGGTCAAAACGGTCGGCGGAACAAGCGCCGCCAGCGCATTTACCATCACCGCGGCGCCGAATACACCGACGTTGTCGAGTATTAGTCCATCTTCCGGCGCGCAAGGCACGTCGGTGAGCGTCACGCTGACCGGAACCAATTTGGTCAGTCCGGCGACCATCAATATAGCGGGTACCGGCGTGTCCGCCACGAATGTCACGTTGGTCAGCGGAACATCGATCACGGCGACGTTCGTGATCGCCGTCAGCGCTGCGACAGGCGCTCACAACGTCTCCGTCACAACGACAAACGGCACGACAGCCACGCTTCCGTTCAACGTCACACCGCCTCCCCCGCCCACTCTCAGCAGCATTGGTCCCTCGTCAGGCGCTCAGGGTTCTTCGGTGAATGTAACGCTCACGGGGACGAACTTCATAGGGTCTGCCAGCCTGAATATATCCGGAACGGGCATCACCGCCTCTAATGTGACGATCGCCAACGCCACTTCGATCACAGCCACCCTCACCATAGCGGCGACCGCAACTGCGGGCGCCTACGCGATTTCAGTGACGACGCCCGGGGGAACCAGCGCGACTCAGGCGTTCACTGTTAACGCCGCGAGTACGGCGCCCACTCTCACCTCCATGACCCCCTCATCCGGTCATCCGAGTACGGTCGTCGCCGTCAGCCTTTTCGGAACCAATTTCACTTCGCAAACCGGCGTCCGGCTTTCAGGCGGGGGAGCGGCAAAGAGCAACGTAGTCTACGTGAGCCCCACGCAGATCAACGTCACATTCACATTCAACGCGACGGTGGCGCTGGGCGGACACAACGTGTACGTGACCAACTCCGCCGGTAACAGCAACATTCTCGTGTTCACTGTGAACTGATGCCGTATCGGACAGCCCGCGCCGGGCTTTCGCGACTTCACGCGACTGTTCCCGCGCCTCTGCACGGTGCTGCCGTTCGGCATATATGTTTTCGGGACTGTCGCGGGTGTAGTAAGCTTCTTCCCGTGAATCCGGTCCTGACATACACTTCATTGCGCTGTGAGGGCATGACCCGACGGGGAGCGCTCGCTCTTCTGGGCTCGACGCTGGTGCGAAGCGCGGAACGCCTGCCCGCGAGTCGGAACGTCAAATGGGCGCTCGGTTCTAATCTCTGGAACTACTTCCCGCCCGTGCCGTTCACGGACATTCTCGACGTCATGAAGGATACGGGCTTCATCGGAGTGCGCGTCACGCAGTTCCCGCAGATTCTGAAGAAGTACGACATCACGACAGAGCAGCTGCGGAAGGAGGTCGATCGGCGTGGTCTGCGCGTCATCACCATTTCATTCAATGGTCCGGCTCACGACGCCGCGCAGCGCCCGAAGATGTTCGCCGACGCTCGCACCGCAATGAACTTCCTGAAGAATTTCGACGCGAATCTGCTGGTGGTCTTTTCGCCCAACCGGACGAATCTTAGCGATGCGGCATTCCGGACGATGTGCGAGAGCTATAACCAACTGGGCGAGATCGCGGGCGAAATGGGCTTTCGGGCAGGTCTCCACAATCACCTCGGTCAGATGGTGCAGAACCAGGATGAAGTGGATCGGTGCATGCAACTGACGGACCCGAAGAAGTTCTGGTTCTCGCCTGACACAGCTCATCTTTACCTTGCAGGGTGCGATCCGGCGGCGAATCTCAAAAAATACGCAAGCCGCCTGATGATGATGGATTACAAAGACGCAAAAAGGGAGCTGGCCGACGTGAAATTCACCGACAAGATCTACGATCTCGGCGACGGTGACATCGACTTCCCCGCCTGCCATCGCGTGCTGAAGTCAATCGGATTCAAAGGATGGATCTGCGTGGACCTCGACACTGCGCGTAAAGGCCCGCGCGCGAGTTATGAGCGGAGCGGAGCATACGTAGTCAGCAAGCTGGAACCGATTTATTCCTGAAAGCGGGTCTAGTATTGAGGTGTGAGCGCGGTGCGGCAAGTCGCGGCAATGCTTGTGGCGTCATTGCTCGCCTGGGCGCAGAGCGATGCCATACGCGTCGAGACCACCTTGGTCGTCGCGCCGGTCACGGTCACAGATTCGAATAACCGGTTCGTGCTGGGGCTCGAGAAGTCCGATTTTCAGATTTTCGAAGACGGCGCGGAACAGCTCATCACACACTTTTCGGGCGAGGACGCGCCGCTATCGGTGGGGCTGCTCGTTGATACCAGCGGGAGCATGACGATGAAGCTGGATACCTCTCGCAAAGCGGCAGAGGAGTTGCTTGCCGCGCTGAACATGGAGGACGAAGCGTTCCTCGTGGGCTTCAGCGATCGCGCGCGACTGGTTCACGGATTTACCACCGACACGGAACAATTGAAGGGCGCGCTGAGCGGATTGCAAAGTGGCGGACTGACGGCGCTGCTCGACGCCATCAATCTGGGCATTGACGAGATGAAAAGGGCGCGCAATCCGCGAAAAGCGCTGATCGTGATCTCAGACGGCGGCGACAACAACAGCAGTTATTCGCAGCAGGAAATAGCCAGCCTGGTCCGCGCTGCAGACGTGCAGGTATATGCAATGGGCGTGTTCGAGCCAGTGCTTTTCCCCGGGCTGAGTAAAGAGGAGGTTTCTGGTCCGAAGCTGATGTCGCAGATTTCGGAGCAGACCGGCGGTCGCGCCTTCGGAGTGTCGGATTCGAAACAATTGCCGTCCATAGCGGACAAAATCGCGACGGAGCTTCACAACGAATACTCGCTGGCGTATACGCCGAAGCGCTCGGAGCGTGACGGAAAGTACCGCAAGATCGAAGTGCGCCTGAAGCCGCGCAAGGACCTTTCGGACCTAAAGGCGCGATGGCGTCTGGGTTACTACGCGCCCACTGAGTGAGTGTCGGGATTACGGGATTCGGCCGCCCTGAGCTCCTCAGCCGTCACGGCCCAGGTACCGTGGTGACTGACCTTTACGCCTGCGGCGATATTCGCAATCGCGGCTGCGTCGGGCAGATCAATACCAGCTGCTAAGGCCACTGCGAGAGCGGCGACAACCGTGTCGCCTGCGCCGGTAACGTCCGCCACTTCGTTCACGACGGCGGGAAGATGCCGCCCGGGCTTGCCAGGCTCAAAGAGCGTCATTCCTCGTTCGCCGCGAGTGATGAGCAGAGCGGACGGTGACACGACCGGAAACAAAGCCGTAACGGCCTGGGCGAGGTCCAAATCGGATTGGATCGGCTCACGCGCCGCGGCGGCGGCCTCTTTTAGATTGGGAGTAATCACCGTAGCGCCGCGATACCGGCTGAAGTCCAGAGCCTTGGGATCGACGACGATCGGAATTCCACGCTGCGCGGCCCGCTCGATGAGCCACCGACAGAAGGAAGGCTCAATCAGACCCTTGGCATAGTCGGAGATCACGCAGACGTTGGCGTTGGCAAGCGATTCAGCCGTGCTCACTCGAAGCCGGGCCGCGAGATCCTCGTGAAGCGGCGATGAATCTTCGTCGTCAAAACGAACGATCTGCTGGCCAGCGGTAACACGGCTCTTCGTGGTGGTGATTCGCGTACGATCGGTAATCAGCGATTCCTGACCGATGCCCAACTCCTCGATGACACGACGCAGCCGGTTTCCGGAATCGTCATCGCCCACAACGCCGCCGAGCGAGACCTTTGCGCCAAGGGCCCTAATGTTCGCCGCCACATTAGCCGCACCCCCAGGCAGGTAGCGGCGCTGTGAAACGCTGACCACGGGTACCGGGGCTTCCGGTGAGATGCGCGAGGCCTGGCCCGAGATATAGGCATCGAGCATGGCATCACCGACGACAAGGGCCTGAACGCTGGGTGCGGCAGCACTCATGCGGGAAATCAGCGTATTCATTTCCGGCTGACCGCCTCCGCCTGGCAGATGCGCTCGATGAGGGCGGACGTTGAGAGTCCTTCGTGAATCGGAAGAAACTCGATGCGCCCGCCGTACGCGAGCACGATGTCGCGCTCAGGAACCGGGCGCTTTCCTTCCGCGTATTCGGCGCCTTTGCAGTGAATGTCGGGACGAAGCAATGAGAGGGCGCGCACGGGATCGGATTCGTCGAAGATGGTTACATAATCCACGCATTCCAGCGCGGCTAAGATCTCGGCGCGATCCGACTGCGGAACGATGGGACGCAACGGTCCTTTGATCGCGCGCACGCTCCGATCACTGTTGATACCGACGACGAGGGTATCCCCCAAGGCCTTTGCATCGCGCAGAGTCCTCACGTGCCCGGCATGGAGCAAGTCAAAGCATCCGTTTGTCCAGACCACGGTTTTACCCTGCTCGGCCCAGGTTTTCCGGAGTGACAGCAGATCGTCGAGAACTCGGATCTTCGAAGAAATCAATGCCGGTAAATGATCGCGCCCGCAGCTGTGGCCGAACCGAAGCCCGCGATCCGGTCAAGCCACAAGGTCGTATTCTTCTTCTTGTTGTTGTTGTCGGGCACGTACAGGATGTCGCGAGCCTGCAGCGTCACAGTTCCGAGGGCCTTGTGCAGCGTGCTTTCCTGTGCGAAAGCGCCCCAGGCGACGAACGCGGGTTGCGCGAGACTGGTTCGGAACATAACCCTCCGGAAGAACCGTACCGATTATCTCACGGCAACGGACCGCATTTCCGCTCGTCGTCCCTGCTTTCCGCGAAGAACCGATAGAATCCAGAGAGTGAAATGAGCGTAATCGCGCCGGTCCGTGCTATTCCGTTCGCACTGATAATCGCGCTTGCGTCATCTCTTTCGGCGGCTATCGTTATCAAGGGCCGCGTAGTCGATGAAACTGGCGCTCCGGTGCAGCAGGCGCGCATCGAAGCGGTTCGAGCAGAACAGTCTCAGCAGAACGTCACCAGGGCGGAGTCAGATGCCGCGGGCGCGTTTATTCTGACGATCGAGTCGGAAGGCGCGTACGGCCTTCGCGTGGAGCACGACGGATTCTTCCAGTACGTGAACGCCTCGACCAACCTGACTCCGGACGCGGAGCTCGAAATTCGCATAAACCACGTGAAGGAACTGGCTGAGAAACTGGACGTCCGGTACTCACCTCCTGCCATCGACAATGAGCAGACTGCCGACACGAAAACCCTTCACAGCCCCGACATTCAGAACGTGCCATATCCCGCTTCCCAGGATTACCGCAGCGCTTTTCAACTGCTTCCCGGCGCGATTCAAGACAACGCTGGCCAATGGCATTTTAATGGCGGCGCGACCAATGAGGCGAACTACAGGCTGAACGGATTCGACATATCGGATCCGGCATCCGGAACGCTTACGGCGCGGATGAACGTCGACACCGTTCAGACGATCGAGTGGCAGGCAAGCCGGTTTTCGCCCGAAACGGGAAAGGGATCGGCGGGAACGGTCGAGATCCGAACCCAGACAGGCGACGATCACTGGCGTTTTGGCGCGACGAATTTCGTTCCAGGCGTTTCGTTTCAGAACGGCGCTTATCTGAACCACTGGTCCCCGCGCATTATTGTGTCCGGGCCTATAAAAAAGGGGCGGGCGTGGTTCCACAACGCTTTCGACTCGTATTACGCCGCCAGCACCGTATCGCGATTGCCCAACGGGCAGAACCGAACCAGCAGCATCACGACAACAGACCTGACGCGGGCGCAGTGGAATATCAGCGACAATCAGATCCTGACCGCGAGTTTCCTGGTGAATATCGGCGACTCGCACCGGCTGGGATTATCGTTTCTCGATCCCGCGGAAACAACGGTCAATCAGCACACATCTCTCCTCATCGGGACGATTAAGGACCAGTTCATCATCGGCGGCGGACTGGTGGAGTTCGGGTTCGCCGAGACGAGCGGCTATTTCCGCAATTCGCCCCAGGGAAATCAGACATACGTGATTACGCCGTTCGGCGCGAGCGGCAATTTCTTTCGCGCCGACAAATCCTGGACGGACCGGCAGGAATGGACCGCGCACGGCTATGTGAGGCCCCTCAGCTGGCACGGTTCTCATCAGGTCGAAATCGGGACTGACATCGAACGGAGCAATCTCGAGCAGACCATTTACCGGCATGAGTTCATGGTGGTGCGAGCGGACAACTCGGTGGTGCGCACCGTTCAGTTCGAAGGAAGTCCGTTGCAGTTCCGGACGAACATCGAGGTTTACGGGTACGCGCTTGACCGCTGGAATCCGAGACAGGATCTGACAATCGATGCCGGCTTCCGCACGCAATGGGACGAGTACACGCGGGGGGCGCCACCCGCCCCAAGGGTCGCGGCGGCGTGGAGTCCGAAATGGCTTGGCGGTACCAAGATTTCGGGCGGATGGGGCCTTTTCTATAACGCCATCACACTGAACATGCTGGCGCTCAGCCAGGAACAAACCAGCCTGACAACGTTCTACTCCCCAGGCGGCTTGCCTGTCGGCGCGCCTGTTGCGTCCAGTTATGTTCTGACTCCGCAAGCCTTGCGGCTGCCTAAATTCTCGATTGCGAGTATAACGGCGGAGCGCCGTCTTCCCTGGGGTGTTTATGGCAGGGCGAATCTGATTGTCCGGGACGGAAGCCGCGGCTTTACTTTCGAGCAGGCGGCAGTGAACCCGGCGACCAACCTCTACATTCTCAACAACGCGCGCCGTGAGCGGTATCGCGCGGCCGAATTCTCGCTTAAACGGACGTTCCTGGCAAAGTATCAGTGGTTCGCGAGCTATACGCGGTCCGACGCCCGGTCAAACGCCGTGCTGGCCTATTCCATCGAAAATCCGCTGCTCAGCCCGCAAGAGGGTGGGCCACTGGCTTGGGACGCGCCGAACAGGATCATGGGGTGGGGATGGGCGCCGATTGAAAAAGCCTGGTTCCCGCATTTTTTCCAGCCGATTGTCGGCGAGACTGATTTACAGGTTCTGGCTGATTACCGAACGGGATTTCCGTTCACAGCGACCAATGAATTGGGTTTTGTTGTGGGAGAACCGAACGGCTACCGCTTCCCGGACTACTTCACACTGAACGTCGGACTGGAGCGGAAGTTTCCGTTCCGCGGTTACCTGTTCGCGTTCCGAGTGGCGCTGATCAACGCGCTCAACAGGGAAAATCCCAATGTGGTGAACAGCGATGCGGACTCGCCGCATTTCCTGGAGTTTTCACCCGGACAGGCGCGCGCTTTCAACGTGCGGCTTCGATTAATCGGGCGGAAATGAACCGAATTACTTCTGTGTCTGGCCGAGCGCGACTTGGACTCGCGCGGAGAGGCGGCTCTTGTAACGGGCGGCCGTGCCGTTCTTGATGTAGCCTTTGCGGGCCGCTTTGTCGAGCACCGAAAATGTCGCGGACAGGGCGGTGTTGAGATCGCCATGATCCTTCGCGGCGAGCGCGCGGCGCATGGCGCGAATCTGATTGCGCAGACGAGTCTTCGCCATGATATTGATGGTCGTTCGGCGCTCGGTCTGACGCACCCGCTTCAGGGCGGAAAAATGATTGGCCATTTAACTTCTATAATCCTTCAGAATGTAATTGATTCTTCAGGATAACATGCCCTCAGGCCGACCTGCGGCGTTCGATGACGCCAGTGATCTGCTCGAGTCCGGAATTCCAGTCCGGAAAGAGGTCAATGTACTGCGTTTCCCGGCGGATGCGAGTCGGGACACGGCAATCGTCCAGGCGCACCGGAATCAGGTAGACGTCGTCCAGAGGAACGCGGTTGGCGCAATCGAGAGCGTAACGAATCTCGGCCTGGAAGCCGCCGCGTTTGTTGACCGATTTGGTCGAGAAACACGCGATGAAGAAATCTGAGCTTTCGATTGCATCCTGAATTCGGCGGGGCCAGTTTTGCCCTGGAAGCAACTTCCTGCGGTCGAGCCAGGGAGCATACCCGCGGGAACTAAGGTCGGCGAAGAGCCTCTCGGCCAGTTCGATGTCTTCGAGGGCATAGGCGACAAAGACACGAGGGCGATTGCCACGGATGAACGTGATGCGCCCTGTCGCCTCTCGGCGGAACAAGCCGAGTCCCTCGATTTCAATGGTGGGAGTCCGCTTCAGTTCCGCAGAGATCAAGTCGGCAAGCTCCTCAGCGCTCATCAGACTCTCGATCCGGCTGGAATTCCCAGGTTTTGCCTGGTATCAAAGTGCCAAGACCAGGAAGTCGGGCCTCTTGTCCGCGCCTTAAGGCTCGAATGATGCGATTCACTGCGCGATCGACGCGGTCGGCGGCGACGCCGGTTTGGATCGAGTGCTTCCGGGCGACAATTCTTGCGAGTTGCGATTTCTTCATCTAACGAGAGAGGTAGCAGCCCACAAACAAGAAATGCGCTAAACCTATGAAATAAAATAACTAAATGGTTGTGAAAGTCGCTCGGGAATCATGAAGTGAATTTAATCACAGATTAAGCCGGTGTTCATGTCCCTTCCGATATGATTCACAAAGACGATACATCGTCGGAATCAATAAAGGAGATTCACCCCCAAAATGAAAAAGATCCTCGCACTCGCGATCGGTCTGGGCCTCGTGCTTGGCACCGTGTCCTTCGCTCAGGACAAGATGGACGACAGCAAGAAAACCGAAAAGAAGTCCAAGAAGAAGAAGAAGAGCGACGACAAGAAGACCGAAGACAAGAAAATGTAGTTTCCCGGGGCCGAGTTCTCCGGGCGAATACCGGCGAGCCTTGGCCCCGATCCTTACTCCCGAAGTCCGCCCGTTTCCATCCTCCCCCTAGTAGTTCCAGTTGCAATCCCCAGTTGTGTTCCTCTAATCTCTAGTTGTGCCCAGGGATTGGAGCTGCTTCGCTTCGTGAACGTGTCCGTCAAGGGTGAGTATGCCCTTCAGGCCATATTCGATCTCGCCGCGCATCCGGGCAACGACCCCATCAAGATCGCCGACATCGCACGCCGACAGCAAATTCCACAAAAATTTCTCGAGCTGATCCTCGCCAGCCTGAAACAGGGAGGATTTGTCGAATCGCGCCGCGGCGCCGAGGGAGGCTACCTTCTCGCGAAGCGACCCGAGAACATAACCGTGGGAGACGTCCTTCGCTTTGTTGAGGGTCGGCGCGGGGAGCGTTCGCGCATTCGCCGGGAGCGGGACTCGCCGCTAGCAGCGCTCTGGGAGCGAGCCGACCAGGCGGTCAACGGCGTACTCGACATGGCCAATTTCGCTCAACTGGTCCGGGAATGGACCGAAAAGCACAGCCACTTCGTTCCGAACTGGGAGATTTAATGTACTACGACGACAATTCGTACAGCATTGGCCGCACTCCGCTGGTGCGCCTCAACCGCGTGATCAACGGCGCTCCCGTGACGATGCTGGGTAAAGTGGAAGGCCGCAACCCGGCTTATTCGGTGAAATGCCGAATCGGGGCATCCATGATCTGGGACGCGGAGAAGCGCGGTGTTCTCAAGCCAGGTAAGGAACTGATCGAACCAACCAGCGGGAACACGGGAATCGCACTGGCGTTTGTGGCGGCGGCGCGGGGCTATCCCGTCACCCTCACGATGCCGGAAACGATGTCGATCGAGCGCAGAAAAGTACTGTCCGCATTCGGAGCGAAGCTTGAGTTGACCGAGGGAACAAAGGGGATGGCCGGGTCGATTTCAAGGGCCCAGGAGATCGTCCGTTCCGATCCGGACCGGTACGTGCTGTTGCAACAGTTCGACAATCCTGCCAATCCCGAGATTCACTTCAAGACGACCGGACCGGAGATTTGGGAAGACACCGCAGGCAAGATTGATGTCCTTGTGTCGGGCGTGGGGACGGGCGGCACCATTACAGGCGTCTCGCGGTATCTCAAGAAGGAAAAAGGCAAGAACATTCTTTCAGTGGCCGTGGAACCGACTGCCAGCCCGGTGATCACGCAGACTCTGGCCGGACAACAACCGAAGCCAGGACCGCACAAGATTCAGGGAATCGGCGCCGGGTTTGTGCCGCGCAACCTGGACCTGAGCATCGTCGATCGGGTGGAAAGGGTGAGCAATGAAGAGTCGATCGAGATGGCCCGGCGTCTTGCTCGGGAAGAGGGTATTTTGAGCGGGATCTCCTGCGGAGCGGCGGTCGCGGCTGCCGTGAAGATCGCCCAGGAAGAGGGTATGCGGGGAAAGACTATCGTCGTGGTACTCCCTGATTCCGGTGAGCGCTATCTCAGCAGCGTGTTGTTTGAAGGGATGTTTGACGTCTAAACAAAATATTTATCTCTGCGCGTAACCTCGCACGATGGGATACCGCCTATCCGTTCAAATCCCCGTTACGACAAGCGGGCGCAATCACCCCTATCACCCTACGATGCGCCCGCACTTCTTCCTTCTGCATCGGATTTCCAGATTTTCGACATTGTAGAATTGCGATTGCCGACATGTTTCGGGTGAACGGTCGCTTCCTGCCGTTGGTTTGTTTGCTGGCTGCCGGAGGGCGGGCACAGGAACCGGTACGCATTCCATACGACTGCCCCGAGTCCGAACTGCAAAGCGCGGGGCTTCTCTGCACCGAACAGGAGCCGTGCCCGATTTATCTCGAGATTAACGCCATTGCTCCGGCCGGAAGGATGATTCTGCTCGCCGGCGATCTTCACGCAGAGTCCGCAACGCTGACGTCGATTCTTCTGGCGAGCAACGACGGCGGAGCTACCTGGAAAGAACCGGCGCCACGCATCGCGGGAGCCGCTATCGATCAGCTTCAGGTTTATGATCGGGAGCACGCTTGGGCCGCGGGCGAGATTCAATATCCTCTTTCGCGTGATCCTTTCTTCCTGCTAACGACGGACGGAGGCGTCTCATGGAGGCGGCGAAATGTGGCCGATGAGGGCGGACCGGGCTCGGTGATTCGCTTCTGGTTCGACGGTCCAACCCATGGGCAGCTGATCGTTGACGCAGGAAGAAGCGCGGAAGGCGGCCGATACGACCTGTACGAATCCGAAACAGGCGGGGAAAGCTGGATGATCAGAAGCGCCACGGACGCGCAGCCAAGACTCCGGCTTGCGCCGCCGTCGGCTGAGAATCCCGACTATCGCGTTCGCGCCGCTGACGGTGGAAAGACCTACGAGATCGAAATGCGGGATGATGCGCGCTGGCGCCGGATGGCGTCGCTGTTGATCGAGGTTGGAAGTTGCAAGCTCAAGACGCCGGAACTTAAGGAGCCGCAAGCGCCCGCGACCGATGACGCGGAACCCAAGGACTACGTGGAAGAGATCAAACTGGGAGCTCCGACGACGCAGACCCCCGGTCCGCCTAAGAAAAAGGGCCCGCCGGATTGAAAAGCCGAATAGCGGGAGACCTGGAAGTTTTCCGCAATATCTTCGTGTCGATCGCCGACGAAATGGGCGCAGTCCTCCGCAAAACTTCTTTCAGCGCCAACATCAAAGAACGCCGAGACTATTCCTGCGCGGTTTATGACGACGCGGGCGCGACCATTGCGATGGGCGATCACATGCCAGTCCATCTTGGCGCGATGCCGCTCTCGGTGCGGCATGCGCTGGACACGTTTCGCCTCGGCCCGGCAGATGTGGCTATTGTTAACGACCCGTTCCGCGGAGGCACGCATCTGCCGGATATCACAGCGGTATCGGGCGTGTTCTTGGGTCGGAACAGGCCGAGCTTTTACGTCGCGAGCCGTGCGCACCACGCCGATGTCGGAGGTATGAGCCCGGGGTCGATGCCTCTGGCGCGCGAGATCTATCAGGAAGGTCTGCGGATTCCGCCGGTCCTGCTGATGCGTCGCGGGAAACCGCAGCGCGATGTGATGCAGTTGATTCTCGCGAATGTGCGGACCCCGGAGGAGCGTGAAGGCGATCTGCTCGCTCAGGTGATGGCGGGAAAGAGAGGTGAGGAGCGGCTGCGCCACGTCGCGCGGAAATACGGCGTGGCGCGAGTGCGACGGAGCGCGCACGAACTGCTGGACTATACCGAGCGGGTAACGCGCGCGATGCTGCGCGCTATACCCGACGGGGAATACGTCTTCGAGGATTTTCTGGACAGTGACGGCATTTCCGAAGGACCGGTTCGCATCGCGGTCAAAGTGCGGATTCGGGGCGACAACGCGGATGTTGATTTCACTGGATCCGCGCCGCAGACGGCTGGATCGGTAAACGCCAACTATGCCGTCGCCGTATCGGCCGCCATGTATTGTTTTCGGTGTCTCATCGACGCGGACATTCCCTACAATGCCGGGCTGCTTCGGCCCATTCGCGTCATCACTCCCGAACGGAGCGTTGTTAACGCCGGACCTCCCGCAGCGATGGCGGCGGGTAATGTGGAGACATCGCAGCGCATTACGGACACGATCCTCGGAGCGCTTGCGCAGGCGCTGCCCGATCGGATTCCGGCGGCGAGCTCGGGTACGATGAACAATCTGAGCTTTGGCGGATGGGATTCCGCCCGGAATCGCCCCTTCGCGTATTACGAAACGATCGCGGGCGGAATGGGCGCATCGGCCAAGAGCGTTGGCCGTTCGGCGACTCACACGCACATGACGAACAGCTGGAATACGCCGATTGAGGCGTTTGAGCACGAATATCCCGTACGCGTTCGGGCTTATCAGATCCGGAGGGGATCGGGCGGCGACGGCGCTCACCGCGGCGGCGACGGAATCATACGCGAACTCGAATTTCTGGATGAGGCGGACGTGACTATTCTGTCCGACCGGCGAACGCGCGGACCCTGGGGAGTCGCGGGCGGCGGCGCGGGAAAAGCCGGCGCCAACACGGTCTGCGGGGCTCCGATCCCGGCGAAAGCGCGTACCGCGATTCCGCGGGGCGGAATACTGCGAATTGAGTCTCCCGGCGGGGGCGGCTGGGGCAGATCGTGATTATTTCCCGCCGTGCTCAAGGCAGAGCCGCGGCTGTTCTGCTTGCCGGTCTCTTTGTATGGTTCACCTGGCGCGGCCTGATCATGTACTTCTCCGGCGACGACATGATGAACACGTATTACGCGTGGAATCAAAATCCGTGGCGTCTGGCGCGCGCCCAGTTTCTGGTGTGGGTTCCGGTATACCGTCCGCTGGGGGAGTTGATTTACCGCATATCCTATGAGGTTTTTGGATTTCAGCCGCGGCCCCTGTACATATTCTGCTGGGCTCTGCTGGCGCTAAACGCAGCCCTGGCATACCGGATGTTCCTGGAAGTCACGGGCATCGCGGTACTCGCGCTGATCGCTGTTTCCCTCACGCTGGCGCATGGTCAATTTCAGGATCTTTATCTCAGTGCGGGTACCATATATGACCGCCTGTGGTTTCTGTTTACAGTTCTCGGAATTGCGGCATACGCGCGAGCCCGGCGTAACGGCAAGCCAATCTCATGGCGCTCTGGCTGCGTGATTACTGCTTTCTGCATTCTGTCCATGAACTCGAAGGAGAGCGGTGTGGCGCTGCCGGTTTTGCTGGGATTGTACGAACTTGTGTTCGTGTTCCAGTGGCAGCGTCGCAGGGAATGGATTCGGGAAATCAGTCCCCTGTTCGCAGCGCTGATCACGCTTTCGCTTCTATTTGTCAGACTGCGTGTTCATCGAACACCAGAACTGGTCCAGATGGCTGCGTATCAGCCGCATGTTCGTCTCTCCATCTGGCTTCTACGCGTCGGCGAATATTTCGGGCGGCTCACCTACAACCACCTCAACTTCACGCCTGTCACGGCGGGGATCGTTGTCGCGCTCATGGCGATTGCGGCCGGGTTTGCGCGCAATCGCGCAATGATTTATGGACTAATGTTTTTCGTGGTCACGATCACCCCGGTCGCGTTAATCGCGGCGCGTCCCGGCTACGTCTTGTACGTGCCCGATCTTGGGCTGGGGTTGTACTTCGCGGCCGCGCTCGGTCTTATTGGGGCAACCGCCTATCCGGCTCTTGCGTTTCTCCTCATCACGGCGGCGATCACGTGGTTTCATATCGCGAACTGGCCGCCGTTCTACGGTCCGGAATTTTCACCCGAGTACCGGTTGACGACCCAGTTCCGACGCGATTACCCCAAGCTCGAATCCAACAGTAATCTCTTGTTCGTAAATGACGAATATCCAAAAGTCGCTTACGATCTGCTATTCAACCTGCGGCTGTTGTACCACGACAAAACGATCAATGTATGGCGGATGGATGGCCCTCCCAATCAGCAACCTGACTTCTCACGCCCGATCAATTACAACCGAGTGTTTGTCAATGACACTGGCTATTACAAAGAGCTGGACAACCGAAACGCGCAGGAAGCGATTCGGCTTCACATCCTGAAGGACTATGCGGTGGGGCGCGAGATGGACATGTCGCGCCGCGATCACTCGGCGTACGTAATTTCAGGACTTATGGACGGCGATGGGTCCCAACCGAGCCGGTGGATCGCTCCCCATGCGAAGTTCAAATACGACTTGTACCCCGCGGACGCAGTGTTTTCCATGAAATTCTGGGTACCGGATTTTGTTGCCAAGGGTGATACCCGATCCCTGACTATATCGGTTGACGGCGCGGTCATCGGGACAATTCCGCTCTCGCACGACGGTATGAACGAAATTCGGCTGCCTGTCGCTGCGAAGCTGATTACACTCAACGGCTTCACTATGGTCGGTATTGATGTGAACAAACCGTGGCGTGATAAGGATGGGGTCGAGTATGGCATCGTTCTCCTTCGCGCCGGATTTGAGTATGCTTCAGTCGTGACAAGAGATACCAAGCCGATCAACCGCTAAAGGCGGATTGTATTTGAAAAGACAGAACACCGCGGAGGCCGCGCCTATAGTTAGGGCATGGAATACGATCCGAAGAACGAGGCAATAACCGAAGTCGAGAGGAAGACCGGCCCGAGCAATTTCCTTCGGGCCATGTCTCACCGCCCCGAAGCAACGAAGGAGTTCGCCGCCTTGTACGATACCCTCATGGGGCCGGGGGCGGTGGACGAACGCCTAAAAGAGCTGGTTTACGTCGCGGTTTCCTCGGTCAACGAATGTAAGTACTGCGGATCCCATCACGACGTCAGCGCGCGCCGCGCCGGAGTTACGGATCACGAACTCGACGATATTAAGGCTGAGACCGATCAGACGTTCGACGAGAGAGAACGCGCAGCTTTGCGCTACGCGCGCGAACTGACCCGAACCGCGGATGCCGAACATGAGACCAAAGATATGATCGAAAACCTGTTCACTGCGGAACAGCGGGTGGAGTTAACCATGGTAGTCGCGCTCGCCAATTTCACGAACCGCTTCAATAACGGTTTGCGTATTCCCGTCGAAAAGCAGAGGCATTGGACCGCGCAATAATCGGTCTTGGCCGTACTTGTCGGAATTCATCCTGTAATCGAAGCGCTGCGCGCGAATCGCCCGCTTGAAAGAATTCTTGTCGCCCGCGGGCTGGGCGGCGGGCGTATTCAGGAAGTGATCGATCTGGCCCGCAAGGGCGGAACACCGGTTCGGTTCGAAGAGCGGAGCACGCTGGATCGTCTTTCTTCGGTGAAGTCCCATCAGGGCGTGATCGCACTGGGATCTGCGAAGAAGTACGCGGACGTCGAAGACCTCGCGAGCAGTACTAACATGTTGATCGCGCTCGACGGAGTCGAAGATCCGCACAATCTTGGCGCAATCATCCGGACGGCGCACGCGGCGGGGGCAGGCGGAGTGATCATCGCCGAGCGGCGCGCGGCGGGGCTAACCGACGTGGTGGCGAAAGCAGCGGCGGGAGCGCTGGAGCACTTGCCGGTTGCGCGCATCGTGAACATCAACCAGACGTTGCGATATCTGAAAGACGAGGGTTTTTTCATCTATGGGCTTGACGAACGCGGTGAGACGCCCTACAACGAGGTGCGCTGGGCAGAACGTTCGGTGATTGTGATGGGCGCGGAGGGAAAGGGAATTCACGAGTTAGTGAAGAAGAACTGCGACGCCCTGGTGCGTATTCCGATGGCCGGGAAAATCGCGTCTCTGAACGTCTCCGTCGCCACTGGAGTCGTACTGTTTTCCTGGGCCGCCAGCCGCGTATAATTCGTTGCGGATAAAGTAGTAGCTGCCGGAAAGAACGTAGACGGAAACGCAACCCGCATGAAGAAGATCCTGTTGTTCGCTATCGCCGCTGCCCTTCCGGCTGCGGCCCAGACGCCGTACAAAATGGCGGTGATCGGGCTCGTGCACGCCCACGTGTGGGGGCACTTGTCCGACATGCAGAAGAGCAAAGAGGTTACGCTCGTCGGAATCGCCGAGCCGAATCCCGCGCTGCGAGAGGAAGCGAAGAAGGCCGGTGTTCCGGATTCGTTGCTCTCATCCGATTACCGAAAGATGATCGACGAGACGAAGCCGGATCTGGTTTGGTCTTTCGTTGAGAACAATCGGCATCTCGAGATCGTGGAGTTCCTTGCGCCAAAAAAGATCAACATCATTTTCGAGAAACCGCTGGCTTCCACGTACAAGGATTCGTTGAAGATTCAGGAACTCGCGAACAAGTACGGCGTGAAGGTGATGTGCAATTACCAGATGGCCTGGTGGCCTGCGAACTACACTGCCAAAAGAGTCGCTGACTCGGGCGCTCTCGGCCAGATTTATCGGCTGCACGGCGTTGTGGGTCATGGCGGGCCGAGCAATGAGGGCATCCGCAATTCCGCGTTTTTCGCCTGGCTTACCGACCCCGTACAAAACGGCGCAGGAGCCCTGATGGATTTCGGCTGCTACAACGCGTTGTGGTCACTGTGGTATCTCGGGCGTCCGGAAAGCGTATACGCGCACGTCAACCACCTTCGTCCTCAGGTGTTTCCGAAGGTGGAGGACAACGCGGACCTGATGCTGAACTACAAGAACGGGGTTGGGCTGTTCGAAGGAAGCTGGGACCTGCCGCGCAGTTATCAGGACCTTGAGGTGTACGGCATCAAGGGCAGCGTTTACATGCAGAACCGGAGTGTGGAAGAGCAACACGGGCGTGAAAAAAAGGCCGTGGAGATCACGCCTTTGGCTCCTGAAGACTCCGAACCCGTTGCGTACATGGTCAGCCGCATGCGTGAAAATAAGCCGATTGAAGGCATGACCGCGCTCGACATCAACGTTGACGTGGTCGAGATTATTGACGCCGCCAAGGAATCCGTGCGCACCGGCAAAGCGGTATCACTGCCAGCGCGGGGCAGTCATTAGAGCGTTAGAGCGGTGTAAGGAGAGTTCGCCGCATCGGCGATGGGACACACGCCTTCTGCGCGATAGTTCCGATATCTGTGAGGTGCTGAGGTTCGACCGCCGCGGCGGACCATGAGGACGCGTCCTCAAAACGGATGCCCACAAAATAGCCATAGTCGCGATAAACGCAATAGCGCACTTTGCCTGTAAAGGTCGATTGCCCGATGGCCAGGCTGACGGTGGCGGCGAGCGGTATGGCGTTTTCGACCTGAACGCATGCGCCGACGCGTGAAATGTCTTCCAGCACAGCTTCAGCGGCGCCACAGACTCCGCTTTCCACATACCAATTGACCTTCGCCAGGTCCGCGCATAGAAAGCGGTTTTCCAGCCGCTGTTCGTTCATGCCTTTGTATCGGCGGAATTTTATGTGGAGTTTAGGATGACGCCCGGGCGGCGGGCTCTCCGCCCGGGCAGAATTCCGCTGCTTACTTACCGAATTCGTAGGCGGTGGCGTTGCCTTCGATGTACAGCCTGTCCAGACGCCAGGTATCACCGTCTCTCGTGAGCACCAGTCGGGTCCTGTCGGCATCGTCAGCGTCGATCTTCTGGGCCTGAATCGTGACTGCGGCCGTCTTCTCGCCACGCACTACGAAATATTCGTTGCCGTCACTCATTTCCATGGTCGTGAGGGTGTAGTCACCGCTCGGCAGCGTGGTAGAGCCGACGTTGACTGCGTGCGGCAACGTCACATTGATGGTTTGTCCGGCAAACAGAGATCCTGCGAGTAAAGCGCCTCCGAAGACCACAGAGGCACAGATCCGTCCCATACGCGCAAAAGCGTTTGTCATTTTCGTAAATCCTTCCTGTTTTTAATGAATCCGGCTCTACGCGTTCGGCTTGCAGCAGCAGCGCGTTGCCTTCTGAATAGGAGAACGAACGCGGCGGCTGCGCAGTTACGGCGCTCAGCGCATAGTCACAAGCCTTTACAAGGCGACACATGCGTTTACAAACCGCCTTGGCGCGTCTAAAAACGCCGCTCTTGCTACCGTAGACTTTAACCCTCTTCGCACATGCCATTTGTCATCGCTATCGACGGCCCTGCCGGCGCGGGCAAGAGTACTATTGCGCGCCGGCTGGCAGATCGGCTTGGTTATACCTACATCGATACCGGCGCGATGTATCGCGCCATAGCTTTGTGGGCGGCCCGCGAAGGCATCGAGCTCGAAGACGGCTATCGGTTGGAGCAACTTGCGCGCGCCGCGGCGATCGAGTTGTTGCCGCAGCGGCAGGTTCGGCTCAACGGCGAGGATGTCAGCACAGCCATTCGGGCTTCGGAGATTTCGGTAGCCGCCTCGAAGGTCGCGGCGATCAGCGCCGTCCGCGCGGCGCTCGTCGAGAAGCAGCGTCAGATGGCCGATTCCACGAACGTGGTGATGGAAGGACGCGATATCGGAACTGTGGTGTTCCCGGACGCGCGCGTAAAGATCTTCCTGGATGCGGATCCGGGGGAGCGCGTACGCCGGCGCGTAGGCGAACAGCATGACGTGCCGCCCGAGCGTCTTGCAGCGCAGATCGCGGAACGCGATGAACGCGACCGTCATCGGGCTCAATCGCCGCTGATTCAAGCGCCGGACGCCGTATATCTGAACTCCACCGGGCTCACGGAAGAAGAGGTGGAAGAGACCATTCTCAAAATCGTCCGTGGCCGCATTTCGAATGGAAAGGGTTAAACAGTTAGTGAACAAGCTCCTCGTCATGAAGTTCGGGGGTACGAGCGTCGGCTCGGCCGAACGGATGCGGGCCGCGTGCGGACTGATCGCCGCCGAAGCGGCGAAGCGGCCCGTTGTCGCCGTGGTTTCGGCGATGTCGAAAATCACGGACCTGCTGCTGGATACTACGCGGCACGCGGAAGGCGGAGATCAGGCGGGAGTGGATCAAAGCCTTCAGCAACTGGAAGCGCGCCACATCGCCGCCGTAAAAGACCTGGTCGGACCGGAAGATCGGGAGCGCGTCGAATGCGCGGTTCGCAATTTGATCGCCGAATTCCGGCGGATAGCGAACGGCATGTTGATGCTAGCCTACCGACCGCCACGCGCCGTGGATGAGGCCATTGCTATCGGTGAGCGGCTCTCGGCATTGCTGATCTCCGAGCGCCTTCAATCTATCGGAGTGGCTGCCGAAGCCGTCAACGCCGCCGGGGTGATCGTGACCGACGCTGTATTCAACAACGCATCGCCGGTGATGACCGCGACGAAAGAGAAGGCCCAAGCACGGCTGACGCCAGCACTGGAACACGGAATTACGCCAATTGTGACCGGCTTCAACGGCGCCACCGCCGACGGACGGCCCACGACGCTTGGCAGAGGCGGCTCCGATTTCTCCGCGTCCATTCTGGCGGCGGCGCTCGAGGCGTCGGACCTCTGGATCTGGACCGATGTGGACGGCATCATGACCGCCGACCCGCGCCTTGTGCCGGATGCGCGGATCCTGGACGAGATCACTTACAGCGAAGCGGCGGAACTGGCCTACGCGGGAGCGAAGGTGCTCCATCCCCGAACGCTGGCCCCGCTGGTGGAGCGTGGAATTCCAGTCTGGAGCAAGAACAGCTTCGCGCCAGAGAAGCCCGGCACGCGCATCGTGCCTGCGCTCGGAGCGGACAACCCCGGAGCGCGCGCGGTCACTTCGATGTCGAACGTGGCGTTGGTATCACTCGAACCGGCGAGTGCGGAGGTCGGGGGCGTCCACATTATGGCGCGTTCCCTGGATGCGCTCGATCGAGCCCACGTCGAGATCCTTGCGGTTTCGAGCTCGAGCTACCGCCAGAGCTTCTGCTTCCTCGTACGGAAGGACGAACTGGAACGAGCGACCGAGGCCCTGGAAAGCGCTCTCGCCCTTGAGTTGGCGCACGGCTATGTACATGAAATCGAAGCGGATACGAATGTTGGCCTGCTTGCGGTAGTGGGCGAAGGCATGCGAGGTTTTTCGGGACTTGCCGGGCGCATTTTTACCGCGATTTCGCGCGAGAACGTGAACATCATCGCGATAGCCCAGGGGTCGAGTGAACTGACTATTTCCATCGTGGTCCGGCGCGAAGGGCTGGAAAAAGCTGTCCGCGCCGTCCACGCGGAATGCCATCTGTAGGCGCTGCGGCGACCGCCGGAGGCCTGTTTGGGCCGCGCTATAATTGAGGGTTAGATTTTTCAGGATAAACCCTCACAATGTTTGATTTATTCCGCAGCCGCGACAAGGCTGTTCGCTGGCTTCTGACAGGCATGCTCGTCCTCGTGGCCCTCTCGATGGTCACGTATCTGATTCCGGGTTCGGGCACGGGAACCACCGGCACAGGCGCGGACACCACTGTCGCCGCGCAGATCGGGAAAGACAAGATCACTTCGCAGGACGTTTCGCGCGCCATCCAGAACATGACGAGGAATCGCCAGCTGCCGCCCGAATTGCTCTCAATCTACGTGCCGCAGATCGTCAACCAGTTGATCAACGAGCGCATGCTGGCATATGAAGCCAATCGCATGGGGCTGAAGATTTCGGACGACGAGACCAACAATGCGATTATCGACACGCTCCCGCCGCAACTCGTGAAGGACGGCAAGGTGGATGGGGCGACGCTGAACGCGATGCTGCAGCAGGAGGGAATTTCGCTCGGCGCGCTGAAAGACAGCACAGCGCGGCAGCTTTTGGTTAACCGCCTCCAGCAGATCGTCGTGAGCAGCGTAGTGGTGTCGCCGAAGGAAATCGAAAACGAATTCCGCAAGCGTAATGAGAAGGTGAAGCTGCAGTACGCGGTGCTGACCGATACAAAGTATCAGGCGGAGGCGGAGCCGACCGACGCCGAGCTTCACGCGTATTACGATTCGCATAAGTCTGACTTCCGCATTCCTGAAAAGCGCAGCTACGCCATTCTGGTGCTGGATCCCGCCGTTATCGGCGCGCAGTCGGTTCCGACCGATGCCCAACTTCAGTCGGAATACAACAATCGGCGCAATGAATTTCAGGTTCCCGAGCGCGTGAAGGCTCGCCATATTCTGCTGAAGGCCGACGCGTCGAATGATGCGCAGGTGAAGCCCAAAGCCGAAGCATTGCTGAAGCAAATTCAGGGCGGCGCGGATTTCGCGAAGCTCGCGAAAGAGAATTCGCAGGACACCGGTTCCGGGGCTCAAGGCGGCGAGCTCGGCTGGATTGTCCGTGGTCAGACTGTCCCCGAATTTGAGAAGTCGGCTTTCTCCCTGGGAGTTGGGCAGACCAGTGGGCTGGTTAAAACCACGTACGGCTATCACATCATTCAGGTCGAGGCGCACGAGCAGGCGCATCTTCAGCCTTTCGAGGATGTGAAGGCGCAGCTCATCTCGGATTACCAGAAGCGACAGGCGAACCAGAAGATGCAAGACCTGTCCGACAAGGCAATCGCAGCTCTGCGCAAGGATTCTTCGCATCCGGAGCAGATCGCGCAGTCGCTCGGGCTTCTGTTCGTGCAGGCCAGCGACATCGCTCCCGGCGACGCGCTTCCGACTCTGGGCGCTTCCAAAGAGTTCGACGATGCGGTCGCTTCGCTCCGCAAAGGCGAAGTTACCGCCGGTCCCGTTGCGCTTCCGAATGGGAAGGCATTGGTGGCAGCTGTGACAGACGTTCAGCCCGCGCACCAGGCTACCTTCGATGAGGCGAAAGCCGATGTGAAATCTCGGGCTGCCAAGGACAAGGTGGACCGCCTCGTGGTCGAGAAGGCGAAAGAACTTGCGGCGAAAACGCAATCGATGGGCGGCGATCTGGAGAAGGCCGCGAAATCGATGAATATCGAGATCAGGACTTCACAGGACGTGGATCGGCAGGGAGCAGTCGAGGCCGTCGGAACTGCCTCGACGATTACGGATGCGTTTACGAAGCCTGTCGGAACGATCCTCGGTCCGCAGAGCGTTCCCACAGGTCAACTGGTGGCGAAGATCGTCGGCAAGACGCCGGCAGATCTGTCGCTTCTCCCCGTTCAGATGGCCAGTATTCGGGATGAACTGAAACAGCAGAAACAGCGCGACCGCGCTCAACTCTTTCAGGACGGCCTGAAGAGCCGCTTGACGGCCGATGGCGCCCTGAAGATCCACCAGGACGTGATCAACCGGATTGTGCAAAGCTACCAGAAGAGTTAACTGGGCGCATGCACGAAATCCTGGATTTGCTGAAGTCTCTCTATAACGCCGAGCGACTGCTCGAGCTGGTTCGGACCTTGCTCGCGAATCCTTTGGGGCTTGCCGGATTGTTCGGGATCGTTTTCGCCGAAACCGGGCTGCTGGTCGGATTCTTTCTGCCGGGAGACTCGCTCCTTTTCAGCGTGGGCGTGGCTTCCGGCGCGGCTGGCATTAACGTCTATGGGATTGCTGTCTTGTTGATGTTAGCGGCGATCATCGGGGACAACGTCGGGTATTTCCTCGGTTATCACGCTGGCCCGCGCATTTTCAGCCGCCCGAAATCGCGCTTCTTTCATCCTGACCATCTGCAGCGCACCAAAGAGTTCTATGAGCGGCATGGCGGTCGCGCCGTCGTCTATGCGCGCTTCGTGCCGATTATCCGTACGTGCACGCCGTTTATCGCCGGCGTGGCTCGTATGCGCTATGCCCGGTTTCTTCTGTTCAGCCTGTTCGGGGGAATTTTCTGGATCGCCTTTATGACTACGCTGGGTTATCAGTTGGGTCAGATTCCTCTGGTACAGAAGAACTTTGAAAAGGTCGTAATCGGCGTTGTGGTGCTGTCCCTTATGCCGATTGTGCTGGAAGCGCGCAAGAAACGCACTCTCAAGACCGCTGTCTGATCAGCGCTCGCGGTATTCGCCGAATACGCCCCTCAGCGCGTCGGATATCTCTCCCACCGTCGCTCTTGCTTCGACAGCATCCATGATGCGCGGCATGAGATTTTCCGTTCCGCGCGCGGCTTCCGAGAGCGCCTGAATGCCGGCGTTCCAGCGCCTCTCGTTTCGCTCCGCGCGGACAGCGCGAACTGCGGCGACCCGGGCACGTTCAGTCTCCGCATTAAGGCGAAATACGGGCGCGCTTGTTTCCTCCGGCATGAGGTAGCGATTCATCCCGACGATCACGCGCTCACCCGATTCCACGCCGCGTTGGTATTCGTAGGCGGAGCGCTGAATCTCGGCCTGAATAAATCCCGTCTCGATGGCGCGAAGCGTACCGCCCGCGTCGTCGATCCTTTTGATGTAGTCGCGAGCTTCGCGCTCGATCCGGTTTGTCAATTCTTCTTCGATGTATTCGCTTCCTCCCACCGGATCCGCCGTGTTCGTTACGCCGGTTTCATAGGCGATGATCTGCTGGGTACGCAGCGCCAGCCGGGCAGATTCCTCGGTCGGCAGCCCGAGAGCTTCGTCGCGAGCGTTGGTGTGCAGTGACTGAGCGCCGCCCAGGACAGCGGCCATTGCTTCCACCGTGGTGCGCACCAGATTAACATCCGGCTGCTGGGCAGTGAGCGAGGATCCGGCAGTCTGTGTGTGAAAACGCAACAGGCAGGACTTCTCGTTCTTCGCCTGGAAGCGATCCCGCATCAGCCGCGCATAAAGCTTCCGCGCCGCCCGAAATTTCGCGATTTCGGTCAGAAAATCGAGCTGCGCATTGAAAAAAAATGAAAGACGCGGAGCAAATGAATCGACGTCGAGACCCGCCTCAATGGCCGCCTCGATGTAGGCGATCGCGTTAGCGAACGTGAACGCTACCTCCTGCGCCGCCGTGGAACCGGCTTCGCGGATATGGTAGCCGCTGATCGAGATCGTGTTCCATTCCGGAGCATGAGTCCGAGCCCAGGCGAAAATGTCGGTTACGATTCGCAACGCCGGAGCGGGAGGGTAGATATAGGTACCGCGCGCGACGTATTCCTTCAGGACATCGTTCTGGATTGTGCCATTAATCCTGGTCGGCGGTACGCCTTGCTCGCGCGCCACCGTGACGTACATTGCGAGGAGGATCGCAGCCGTCGAATTAATGGTCATGGATGTGGACACCTGGTCGAGCGCGATGCCATCGAAAAGCTCGCGCATGTCGTCTAAGGACGCGATCGATACGCCGACGCGCCCCACTTCACCCGCCGCGAGCGGATGGTCCGGATCGAAACCGATCTGCGTGGGTAGATCGAACGCGACGGAGAGTCCTGTTGTACCTTGGCTCAACAGGTACCGGTACCGCGCATTGCTCTCGGCTGCCGTGCCGAATCCCGCATATTGGCGCATCGTCCAGAGACGGGTGCGGTACATCTCCGGATGAATTCCGCGTGTGAACGGGAATTGCCCGGGCGCCGAATCTGGGTGCATCAGGAGCGCGAGATGCGCCTCGCCTTGCGAATCGACGAAACGCCGTAACCTGCCGTCACCACTATAAAAACGATGACCAAGGCGAGTTGCATCGGCGGAAGAGGGCTGGGGCTGCGCCAGACCTTCCAAACGGCCAAGCCTGCAAACACCAGAAAAATAAAGCCCAGAATTTCGTGCCAGAGCGAATGCAGGGGTTTTACCGCTGCGGGAACGACGTGCCTGACGAAGGCTCCGGACTGCTTCGCCGCTGGCGACCACTGGCGGGCCATTTGGTTTGAATGCCTCTTCGCCACCGGCAGCCAGCGCCCGGCCAGGCGACCCGCGGCGCGCGCCATCTCCTCGGTACGCACGCCTTTATCGTATCAGGAACGGCCGAAATCATTCCTTGTAGCCGCCGTGAACCGCCTGTACAATCAAGGGAACATCAGCGGTGATCCAGGTGGATCTCCCCGGAGGAACCGTTGGCCCTGTAGTTGCATCTAAGATTTTGGTACCGTAGCTCCCGAGCGCCGGGAAAAGGGGCAGAACGTGGAAGAACGCCTGAAAAGTTTAATGCAGGATCTCGGAAATGCAATTAACGAATCGCTTTCCGACTCCGAACGAATCGCCGAAGCGATCGGAGAGATAAAACGTGCAGGCTATGATGTTTTTCTGGTTCTCGAGGCGACTATTGGCTTCAACAAACGCGAAGACGGAGAAGATTCCGAGGAAGAAACGAGCGAGTTGGCCGAACCCCGTGAAATTATCGCGAACGGTCGAGTCCGGTTCACGACTCAGGACCAACGTTTTTTGAAGGCTCTTCGCATAGCGGTAGACGAGTAGCCTATCTGAGTACCTCCCGGTAAGCCGTAAGCGTCCGATCGACGGCGGTTTGCCAAGAGAAGAGTTTGCTTCGCGCGCGGCCCCGGGCGGCAAGTTCTTGACGCCGCGGCGGCTCGGCGCAGAGAACCCGTAGCGCCTCCGACAATTCGTCCCCCCGCTCCGGATCGACCTGAATTGCCGCATCGCCCGCTACCTCGGGGAGAGCCGAGCGGTTCCCACAAATCACAGGAATGCCTGCGGCCATGGCATCCAGAATCGGCATCCCGAAACCCTCATCCAAAGACGGAAACGCGAAGATGGACGCACGAGCGTACCACACGGACAGATCCGATTCGGACACGTATCCCGTGCGGACAATGCGATCGGCGCAACTGCTTGTTTCAATTTCACGGATTACCTCTTCCGCGCCGAAACCGCGCGACCCGGCGAGAACCAGTTTCCAGTCGGAGGGCGCTGCACGAAAAGCGCGGACCAAACCTGCCTGATTTTTTCGACGCTGGATGGCGCCGACGCACAGGATGATGTTCTCGCGCTGAATCGAGGGGAGATTGCGGGGCGTGGTCCCATGGTGGATCACCCGAATGCGGTCGGCATCGAATTCAAGCAGACCCGAAACCTGCCGGGCTGTGAACTCGGAGACCGCGATAACCAGGTCGGCCCGGGAAGCGGCTTCCCGTGCCTGGGCGGTAAAGCGAGAGCGGAACTCCGGCGAGCTGTAGTCGCCGGTCATCACGAAGAGATCATGAAAAGTCACGATCTGTTTTCGGAAAGGCTTTCGGGGAAGCCTCTGGTTTAGTCCGTGAAACAGATCGGCGGAACGGTTTCCCCAGGAGTCGCTGAGAAATCGCCGCCTGACGTTATGCGGCAGCCGCTGTTTCCAGGACCGCCAATAGCGTTGGGAGCGATAAAACCAGTCCCAGATTTCGGCGCCTTCCAAAGCAGCGGCGCCATTGAGGATCTCGCGCGAATAGACGCCGACGCCCGAGGGCTCGGTGCTCAGGCTGTAAGTCGCATCCAGGGCAATTCGCAAAGAACGAGACTAACAGTTTCCGGCAATCTGATACTCCTTGAGCTTGCGATATAGGGTAGTCCGACCTATGCCCAGCATTTGCGCAGCGGTGGTTCGATCGCCGCGCGTGTACCGCAACGCGTGCTCGATGGCGCGCCTTTCGACTTCCTGCAGGGGCACGACACCGGAGCTGGGAACCTGAACCTGAATGGCTGCCGGAATCGAAGGCCTCGTTCCGCCAGCAGCGGCAGCGACGCTCGCAATGCTGCCGGATTGGGTAAAGTTCGCGAGGGCGGTCGGTAACTGCGAAAAATGCAGAATCGGACCGCTGTTAAGCGTAACCATGCCATCGATACAGTTTTTCAGCTCCCGAATATTGCCGGGCCAATCGTAACGAAGCATCGCGTCAAGCGCTTCGTTGGCAAGAATATAGCGCTTGTGGTGTTCCGCTAAAAAACGCTCGATAAACAGGGGAATATCCGTCTTTCGCTCCCGCAGCGGGGGCAGTGTGATGCGCACAACGTTCAGGCGATGGAACAAGTCTTCTCGAAAACGGCCGGCGGCGACTTCGCGCGTCAGGTTCCGATGGGTCGCCGCGATGATGCGGATGTCAACACGAAAACGCTGCAGCGATCCGACCGGCCGATACTCGCGTTCCTGAATCACGCGCAGGAGCTTCACTTGAAGATCAAGCGGCAGGTCTCCGATTTCATCGAAGAAAGCCGTTCCGCCATTCGCCAGTTCGATGAGACCCTTCTTCGCTTCGGCGGCGCCGGTAAATGCGTGCCGCGCGTGTCCGAACAGTTCGCTCTCCATCAGCGGACCGACCAGGGAGCCGCAGTCGATGGGCACGAACTGGCCGCGCGGGCTTGCGTTATAGAGCGATCGCGCGGCAACTTCTTTTCCAGTGCCGCTTTCGCCGTGAATCAGGACCGGGGCGCGGGTGGGGCCGATCCGAGCGATTTGCTCCCGAATCTGCACGATCCGGGGAGAACGACCGATAAATCCAGTTGGTAACTCTTCCCCTGCTACCTTCATCTCGGAGAGATAGTGCCGCCGTCCGGGAAAAATCTCAATTTGGAAAAGAAGCTGATTCTGGCGGTCGTGGCATGCGCGGCAGCGGTGTTTACGTTTACCGGGCTCAACTATATTTCGGAACGCCCGCCGAAGCCCACACGTCCACCCAAGCCTTTCGTTCCACCTCCGCCAGCGCGAGCGGAACTACCCGAGGCGCCGCAACTGCCAGCGACGCCTCTGCCGGCGCTGCCGCGGCTACCAGAGCTTCCGAAGCGGTGAAGGGCTATTTGCGGGTAGCGGTGAGCATCGGTCCGGATATTGCCTCATTCGCCGCCCGGATTTGCGCCTGAAGCGCCGGGACCATTACCCCGGCCCAGTGGCGGAAGCCGGTAACGCCCGCATTCTGGGCTTCATACTGCGTGAGCGTAAGGGCCTTGCGCTGGAGCTTCGCTACTTCCCTGAGATACGCCTGATCGAACTCGGGTCCGGACAGAGCGAGGATTCTATCGAGTTCGGTCTGGTGTCTGGCATCGATCTCCGACGGCACCGCGATATTCAGGTACGTCGAAGCTTTTCGAATGCCTTCGCCCCAACGCGTATAGTCATCTGTCATGCGTTGAGCGACGCCTTTTACGTCCGCGCGATCGCTTTTCTGTAGGGCGGCCTCAGCCAGCCGAAGTTGAATGAGCGCGCGCAGCGCCGTGGCCTGAGCGAACTGCTTGTCCGATAGCGTGACGAACGGGCCGATGTTTCCTTGGTCCGTTCCGAAACCCATATCCATCATGGAAGGCGTGATATTCGCTGGATTTCCGGACGGCGTAGACGTCACGGGATTCCGGCGCATATTGGGGTTGTACTGATCGTAATTACTCAGTTGCGCGTTGCTCTGAGCGTACGCCCCGCCGACAGTGAGGATCGCGGCAACTACATGCCGAAGCCTGAGTGGGGATGCCATAGGACTCCCGATACGAGCAATTTGGCAACCAGGATATCGGCGCTCTCGCCGATATCCGGCGCCGATATAATCATACGGCCTGCCGGAGCCAAATTCCAGACGATGGTTAATGATCTCGCTTGCCTTTTGGGCGACGCTTATCAATTACCTGGACCGGCAGACACTCTCGGTGGCGGCTCCTGTCCTTCGCGAACAATTCCACATGAGCAGTGTGGCCTACTCGCGCGTGGTCTCCGCGTTTCTGCTGGCGTACACGATCATGAACGGGGTTTCCGGACCGATGATCGACCGGCTGGGAACGCGGCTCGGTTATGCCCTGTGCATCGCGTGGTGGTCTGCGGCTTCGATTCTTCATGCATTCGCAAGCGGCGCTGCCAGTCTGGGCTTTTTCCGATTCCTGCTCGGCGCGGGAGAGGCGGGCAATTGGCCTGCGGCGATCCGGATTGTGGCGGAATGGTTTCCGGCGAGGGAGCGTGCCTTGGCATCCGGGGTCTTCAACAGCGGATCGGCAGCGGGCGCGATTCTGGCTCCGCCGCTCGTAGCCTGGACGCTCCTGCGATTCGGCTGGCGTTATGCTTTCGCGGGTATTGGGATTCTTGGCTTTATCTGGCTGACGTTCTGGTGGCCGACCTACAGCACGCCTACAGGGGCTCCCGCGTTCCATAGCCGACCGCCCTCACCTCTCGCGCTGTTTCGTAATCGCTTTGTCTGGAGTTTTACGGTCGCGAAAATCTTTCTCGATCCGGTCTGGTACTTCTACATCTTCTGGTTCCCGGAGTATCTGAAGAACGCTCGGGGCTTTGATATGGCGCAGATCGGGGCTTACGGCTGGATCCCGTTTCTGGTGGCCGGATCAGGCAATATCCTCGGGGGCGCGGTTTCCGGCGCGTTGGTCCGGCGTGGCGTCGCCGTGCCGACCGCACGCAAACTCTCGGTCACCTTGTTTGCGCTGCTGATGACCGCCGCTGCGCCAGCCGTACTTGCGACGTCACCGGCGGCGTCAATCGCTTGGGTGTCAGTTGCGATGACCGGGTACACGGGTGCGCTGGCTTCTATGCTGTCGCTCCCGGCAGACCTTTTTCCGGCGAATGCGGTTGCTTCGGTCTATGGAATCGCGAGCATGGGATCGGGCTTCGGAGGCATGGTTTTCACGCTGATCACGGGTTGGGTCGTCGAACGGTACTCGTGGCGGCTCGTATTCTTTGGATTCGGCGTGATTCCACTGATCTGCGCGGCGATCCTTTGGACACTCGCCCGTACAGACACGGCGCGCGAAATTCGATCTGAAGCGGCTTAATTCTGTCGAAACCAGACTTGGGAACGACCCAGCAGCGCAATCCCGATGTAGCCGCGGACAATGAGTCTGCGACCGTTGTCATCAAGCGTAATCCTGCACTTGTAAACCTGCCCGGTATCGGGATCGAGAATATCGCCGCCCGTATACTCGTTGGCCCCGCTCTTTTTCATGTTGCGCACCACGATCAGGCCGATCACCGGTCTGTTTCTGCGATCGCCCTCGCATCGATCACAGATCTCTTTCGCCTCAGCCGGATCGAAACTGGCTTCGATTTTCCCGAAGAGTTTCCCCTCTTGTTCGTATAACCGTATGAGCCCACGAGGCTTATTGGTAATGTCGTCGATGGTGCGCCAAATCCCCACCGGTGAGGGCGGCGGAGCAGCAACAAGCCTCGTAAAGAAGAGTAACGTAGCGACCAGCAGAGAAGTATAAATCCCCAACTTTGCCCCGCTTGAACTTACATTATAATAAATCTGTCATCTGTAAGAAATGTCACAACACTCCAACGGGACCGGGACTCACGCGTGCACAGTAGGCGCCGGCGAACTGTTCAACGGCTTTTTCGCGCCGGGACGGCAATGGGATCTCCGAAAAGATCATTTGCTGGATTCACGGGCGAGGCGGGTCTTCGACATGATGGGCCGCGCTTGCGAAGCCGGAGTGTACCCGTATCAGTTACCGCTTGAGGGCCGATCGGGTCCGTGGGTCCAGGCCGAAGGCCGCAGGCTCCTGATGCTTTCTTCGTATGATTATCTGGGGCTGATTGGCGATCCGCGGATTGAGGATGCCGCCATCCAGGCCGTCCGGACCTACGGCACAAGCACAGGCGGCGTCAGGATGCTCACCGGCACAGCGGACCTGCACCACGAAATGGAACGAGAGGTTGCGGTGTTCAAAGGCGTCGCGCAGGCCGTTACTTTTAGTTCCGGATATCTGGCGAATCTGGCGATCGTGGCGAGCCTGCTTTCGGTCCAGGACCGCGTGATCCTCGATTCACTGTCGCATCGCAGCCTGGTAGACGCCTGCCGTCTTGCCGGGGTGCCTCTTCAGCGGTTCCGGCATAACGATATGGATTCCCTCCGGGCCGAGATTCGCACGGGAGGGCCTTACAACCGGACCCTGATCGTTGCGGACGGCGTGTTCTCGATGGATGGAGACATTTGCCGCCTTCCGGACCTCATTCAGATCAAGCGCGAGACAGGCAGCTTTCTGATGATCGATGAGTCGCATGCGTCCGGAGTGCTCGGGCGCACCGGACGCGGAACCGACGAGCACTTTGGGGTATCTGCGTCCGAAGTCGACATCTGGACTGGATCGCTCGCCAAAGGAATTCCTTCTAACGGCGGATTTGTCGCTGGTTCCCAGGAACTGGCGATCTATCTCCAACACTCGGCAGCGCCGTTCATCTTTTCGGCAGCGCTCGCGCCGGCGTCCGTCGCGGCTGTGACGGCATCGCTGAAGATTCTGAAACGCGAACCAGAGCGAGTGGAGAAACTCAACCGTAATGCGGAGTTTCTGCGCGATGGACTCAAAGAGCTGGGCTACGATACGGGTCTCTCCGAGACGCCTATCATTCCCGTAATCCTGAAGGACGAAACGCATGCGGCGTTAATGGCTGGACGCCTCAGAGAGATGGGGATCGGGGTTACGCCGATTCTGTTCCCGGCGGTACCGCTCGGTTCGGCGCGGTTGCGGTTGTGCGTAACCGCGGCGCACTCCCTCGACGATCTTCAATTCGCTCTCGACGGCTTCCGCCGCCTTCGCGGCTAGTACATCGTACAGTTAATCCTTTTTAGTATTTCGGGCTGCCCGCCGTTTTGGCTGTTTCGGGTGGGCGGCCTGGTATTCTTTGGTTGCTTCGATGATTCGCTGCAGTTGATCGGGTCCTT
>Ga0126381_100000104_pt1 | contig 95056 bp, 82 predicted proteins | sample PanSoiMetPlot_28_FD_96465 | JGI IMG/M metagenome (GOLD analysis project Ga0126381, IMG submission 96465) | Tropical forest soil microbial communities from Panama - MetaG Plot_28 | ecosystem: Environmental > Terrestrial > Soil > Tropical forest > Bulk soil | place: Panama | collected 2016-02-17 | reverse complement strand
TAGTAATTAGTAATTAGTAATTAGTAATTAGTAATTAGTAAGCACGTGCCGCCATAGGAGAGAAGCCGTCACCTTGAGAGCCTGCGTTTGGGAGCAGCGTCCGTCGCTTTTCTCTAATTACTAATTACTAATTACTAGTTGCTAATTGCTTTTTCATTCCGTCGGTCGTTCGCGGAGAATTGCCGCCGAGGTCTCCGAGCTCACGGGCGAATAGTACACCTCTTTGAAGGTGTAGGACTTCGCCTTGGTGCCGAGAATGGGCAGGATTTCCATGTGCCAGTGGTAATCATCCTCGATGGTCTTCCAGAAACCCAGAGTTTCGGAACGATGCACGGTATTCGGTGAGGTGTGCAGCACCATGTGGAAGCCGTCGGCGATGGTGCGGATGCGGTACAGCGTCCGACGCAGCAGGGCAGCGAAGTCGCGCATGGCGCCTGACTTCAGCGCGCTGCGCTCGAAGTAAGCCTCGTGATTGCGGGGGGCGATCCAGGTTTCGAACGGCACGCGCGGCGCGTAGGGGCAGGCAGCGATGTACTCGCCGCGAACCTCGACCACGCGAAGCTTCTGCTCCTGCTCCTGCCGCAGGATGTCGCAAAAGACGCAGCGTTCCTTCACGCGATAGTGTTCGCGCGCGGCGCGAAGCTCGTACAGCACGCGGCGCGGAACGAAGGTCGTGGCGACGATCTCCGACGTTGGATGATCGAATTCCTGGCCCGACATGGCGCCGTAATTCTTGAAGATGCTGATGTACTTGAATCGCACATCGCCTTTGAGGTCCTGAATGCGCTGGCCGCAGAGGGCAAGATACTCTTCGATCTCGCGGTCGTTGGCATTCCACAGATGACGATCATGGCGCGCGTTTTCGACAATCACTTCGTGCGCGCCCACCGGCCGCATCTTGTCGTAAAGCCCGTTGCCGGAGCGGCCCGGATCGCCGTCGATCCCATAGAGCGGGTGCGGATGCACCACGGCCCGCGCCGACCAGGGACTGCCGTTCACCGTGGGCGCGGTCGCGACAACCTGCAACGGCAGGCCGGACTCAGGGCAGAAGGGACACAAAGCGCTGCCTGATGCGGACGGCTCGGGCTCGTCACCACAGATGACCCATGACCGCGTGATGGGATCTTTGCGCAGCTCCATCTTCTTTACTCTACGTCGCTCGGCGAAAAGTGGGAAGGGGCTTATGGCTGGGCCGCAACATCCACAGCCTTGATACCTCCCAGACTGGAACTCGCCCCATCCAGGTAACATCCGGCGTCCTACACAGTGTCACCGCTACCTTGTCGCACTTAAGATGTCGGTCTGAGTACCCCCGGCGGGATCGATCCACCCGGGGACCGGCTCCGATTGCGGAGCAAGAGAGGCGTTTGCGCATGAGACGAATGGTGGAAGGTGCGTTGTGTGTCACCGTGGCGTTGACCTGGTTTGCGTGCACCCGCAAGCCGGAAATCACGCAGGACGATCTGGTCCATCGCACGCAGGAACTCGTCGATGCAGTCGCCGTGGGAGATCAGGCTCCCAGGAAGAAATATTTTGCGGACGACACCATGTACTTCGACGAGAAGGGCCGCAACATGAACAAGGAGAAGCTTGTGGCCGACATCACGCCCCTGCCGGCCGGATCGTCGGGCAAGATTGTCGTGCGGAATCCCCAGAGTCACATCGAAGCCAACGTGGCCATCCTGAGTTATGACCTGGATGAGACGGAAATCATCTACGGCCAAGTGGAAAAGGCGCGCTATCACGAGACCGACACCTGGATGCGCCGCGACGGCGGGTGGAAAATCGTCGCCGCACAGGCCCTGCGCTACTACCAGGATCCGGCGCCAGGCGCCGCCGATGTGCGGGAATTCAAGGATTACCTGGGCGCGTACGCGCTCGCTCCGGATAAGACACTCACCATCTCTCAGCAGGGTCAGCAGCTATTTCTGCAGCGCAAGGACAGGCCAAAGGTCGAGCTGATTCCGGAAGGCGGGCCCGTCTTCTTCCGCAAAGGCGTGGAGGGCCGAACGCTATTTCGTCGCGCGGCCGACGGCAAGATAGATGCCCTGATCGACCGCAGAAACAATGAAGATGTGGTCTGGACGAAACAGGCTGGAGGCTGATCTCTCGATTTTTCTTCCCACACGAGCGATGGTTCACAATATGATGAAAGTGGCGGAGGAGAGATCCTCCGCTTGCCGTGTCTACGTTGCCGCGTTCCCGTAAACGTGTGGCACGGCTGAAGCCAAGTCTTGCGAAACAGGATTCGCCGAGCTACCGCTCGGAACCTCCGCCGTAAGGTCAATTCATGGAAATCAAAACTGTTGGAGTTATCGGCGCGGGCACCATGGGCAATGGGATCGCGCATGTATTCGCCAAGGGCGATTACTCGGTAGTCCTGGTCGATGTCGAACAGAAGTTCCTCGATCGCGGTCTCGACACCATCAGGAAGAATACGGAACGCGAGGTCAGCAAAGGCAAGCTTACCTCGGAGCAGCGCGAGCAGGCGCTGGGGCGCATTGCCCCGTCCACCGACCGCGGCCGGCTTGCCGCATGCGATTTCATCGTCGAGGCCGCGAGCGAGCGCTTCGACATCAAGGCGGAACTCTTCCGCGATCTCGACGCGCGATGCCGCCCCGAGATCATCCTGAGTTCCAATACGTCGTCGATCTCCATTACCAAACTCGCCGCCATTACGAAGCGTCCAGACAAGGTCATCGGCATGCACTTCTTCAATCCCGTGCCGATGATGAAGCTGGTGGAAGTCATCCGGGGGCTGGCGACCTCCGATGAGACATACAGCACCGTGAAAACCCTCGCGGAGAAGCTGGAGAAGACGCCCGTCGAGGTGAACGACGCGCCGGGGTTCGTCTCCAATCGTGTCCTGATGCCGCTGCTCAACGAAGCCATGTACGCCGTGATGGAGGGAGTGGCGACGCCGGAAGCCGTGGACGAGGTGTTCAAGCTCGGCATGGCGCATCCCATGGGGCCGCTCACCCTCGCCGATTTCATCGGGCTGGATGTCTGCCTGGACATCATGCGCGTGCTGCAAACCGGCCTGGGCGATCCCAAGTACCGGCCGTGTCCCCTGCTGATCAAGATGGTGGACGCGGGCTGGCTGGGGAGAAAGTCGGGACGAGGCTTCTATCAGTATTAGTTGAGCATTGCCAGCCATCCTGCTGAATTGAAATCGGTTATTGTATTGTGCAGAACTTTCTTACTGCGGCCCTCGTGCATCTTCAAATTGCCCGCGCGCGTATGCGATAGCCGGTGACGCAGTCAGGGCAATCCCGATATTCCCATCTACCTACAAGCCAAAGTGGAGTACGCGAAATTCCAGTAGCAGCGAGGCGCGCGCTCGACAAATGTCCTCGCACCGTTGGCAGGATGAAACATGGAATGACGGTTAAGGGAGCAATCGCTCGCGCTGCGTTACACTGCGGATCGTATGCGCGTGCTGAAGCTCTACGATCCCGGGCGCCGCGGCACCTGGCTCGACCAGCTTGCGCCCGGCGAATATCCGCTCTTCTTGCGCGATGGAAAGACGTGTGCTGAGCGCGATGCCGACGGCAGACCGCTCAGGCGAAGCGGCGACAGCGTCTGCCTTGTCTTCAGCAGCCTCGAGGAAGCAAAGCAGTTCGGCGAGCAGAAAGTCCGCGAGCGGCCCGACCTGCGCTGCGATATCTACGACCGCGAAGGTCTTCGCAATCCGCCGCTGTGCAGCTTCGGCGACCGCGAATGGAACCCCGCGCCACGAACGCTGCTGTGGCTGGCCGGTGGCTGCGCCGTCGCCAGCCTTCCGCTGTTTTTCTGGGACTGGAGCCGGCGCGGTGAACTGGTGCTGGCCAGCATCATCGGAATCAACCTCATCGCTGCCGGTCTGCGCCTACTCTTCTGGGGATTAGGCGCCCTCGACGATCGCCGCGAACAGCGCAACCGTCCCGCTTGACTCTCACCGGCGCACGCCAGGTGGCGACGCGCGTTTGTACAAGAACTTCTGTGATATCTTGCGGTCATCTCGAAATTCTTCTTCAGCCTTTGCCGAGGCACGCTGACGAACCGTCCGAGGACCATCCCTGACTGAAATGATTGCCGCCGCGCCACGGACGCTCACCGACGCTCTCAACGCCGCTCCCGCGACGCGCGAGTTCATCACCGCGTGGAATGACGAGGACGATTGCGAAACGGTGACCTTCGGCGAGTTTCGCCGCCGCGCACGTGTGCAGGCGGCGTTGCTTCGCAAGCACGGAGCCGCGGCCGGCGACCGTATCGTCATCATCATGCCGCAAGGTATTCCCGCGATGACCGTATTTGCGGGCGCGATGATGCTGGGCGCTGTGCCGGCATTTCTCGCATACCCCAACTTCAAGGTCGAGCCCTCCAAATATCGCTCTGGGCTTGGTGGAGTGACAGCAAACCTCAGCGCCCGATTGGTCGTGATCGACGCGCAGTTTCCTGACGAGATGCTGGGCCACGTCGCGCTTGGCAAAAGTACCCAGTTGCTTCGCGCAAGCAACGACGTTTCCGGTGGTGAAGAAAAGACGCTCGATCCGGCAATCGGCCCCGACCGTCTGGCCTTTCTTCAGCACTCGGCGGGAACCACGGGACTGCAAAAAGGCGTCGCCCTGACGCACGCCGTCGTTCTGCGCCAGATTGAGCATCTCACGCAGGCCCTCCACATCGATGGCTCTCGTGATCGCGTGTACAGCTGGCTGCCGCTCTATCACGACATGGGTCTGATCGCCTGCTTCATGCTGCCGCTCGCCTGCCATGTGCCGGTGGTGATGCAGTCGCCACTGAACTGGGTTATGCAGCCGGAGAGCATGCTACAGGTCATCACCCGTTATCGCTGCACCCTGGCTTGGCTGCCGAACTTCACCTTCCAGTTCGTGCCACGACGCACGCCTGAGGAGCGCTGGTCGCAGTACGATCTGTCGTCTGTGCGCGCGCTCATCAATTGCTCCGAGCCCGTCCGCGCTGCCAGCATGGATGAGTTCGATCGCGCCTTCGCGCCCATTGGCCTGAAGCGCGAGGCGCTGCAATCCTCGTACGCGATGGCGGAGAATGTCTTCGCGGTCACGCAATCCGGAATCAACGGTCGTACCGGGCCGGCCCGCGTCTGGGCCGATGGCGCGCGCTTTCGCAGCGAACACATCATCGCGCAGGTTGCGGAAGGTACATCGGGTGCGATTTCGTTTATGTCATCGGGACAACCGCTGTCAGGCAATGAAGTCCGAATCGTCTCCGATGCCGGCGAGCGTCTTCCTCAGGGCAGCGTGGGCGAGATCCACATCAAAAGCGACTCCCTCTTCTCCGGTTACTACAACCGCTCCGATCTCACCGCCCAAGCGATGGTCGACGGGTGGTTTTGCAGCGGCGACCTCGGCTTCCTGCTCGACGACGAGCTGTATGTCGTCGGGCGCAAGAACGACCTGATCATCGTCGGCGGCGAGAACATTTATCCGCAAGACATCGAGGAGGCCGCCGCGGCGCACGCAGCGATTCATGACGGACGCGCCGTCGCGATGGGCCTCTACAACCCCGACACGGGCACGGAAGAGGTCGTGCTGGTCGCCGAAGTCGAAAGCGAAGAGCTGTTGCAGAACGCCGAGGAGGTCGAGAGCGATATCCGCGCATTCGTCGTAGAAAGCGCCGGCGTCGCGGTTCGGAGTATCTTCTTAAAGCCGCCGAAGTGGATCGTGAAGAGCACCGCGGGCAAACCGGCGCGCTCCAGCACACGTGAAAAGCTGCTGCGAGAGCATCCCGAGCTGCAGGAGAGAGTAGGTCGTGACGGCTGAACAACAACAGATGTCCGAGTACGTCGCCCACCTCATCCGTAAGCCGGATATTACCATCGATGAGAATACGCGGCTGGTTTCGTCGGGCCTGATCGATTCCATGGCGCTGGTCGATCTCCTGGTCAAGCTCGAGGATCTCACCGGGCTGCGCATTTCGCCGGGAAAAGTTCAACCCAAAGACATGGACACGGTGGCGCTGATGTTCGCGACAGCGCAACGCGTGGGCAAGCCGCGGAAGTGATGGGCGGATTACACGACGAGAGAAGCAGTTGAACGCGACACCCACAATCAAAGTTGAATCGCGGCCGAACGTCGAGGAGCGCAGCCGGTTGCGTCGCATAAAGCTTGCGCTCTTCTGCGCGTCGCTCGTGCTGAGCGTGGGCGCCTTCATCGCCATCGACTACTTCTACAGCGCGGCCGTCCTCGGATCGGCAATCAGCGGCGGCTCGCACGGGTTGTGCTTCAGCCGCGATCCGGTGCGGGGCTTTGCCTTCCAGCCCAACTGCTCCTGCATCCGTCCATGGCTGGGAAACTCCTACCAATTCGACACCAACAATCTCGGCTTTCGCGACGAGCGCGTGCGCGACGTTCCGCTCACCAGCTCGCGCCCTCGCGTGCTGATTCTCGGCGACTCCGCGCCCGAAGGTATGGCCAGCTGGAAGGACAGCTTTATCGGCCGCGTCGCTGCCAATTTTCCCCAGTATGAATTCCTGAACAGCAGTGTTGAAGGCTACTCGCCCTCGAATTATCTGAACACCGCGCGCATGCTGACCCAGCGTGGCGTCGCCTTCGATGAGGCGATCGTTTTCATCGACCTCTCCGATGCCCAGGACGAGGCCGCGTTCTTCCGCGATAAAGATTCCTCAGGCGCGGTCACCATGGCCGGCGGAAAAGCGACGAAGACGAGCGAATATTCGCGCGCGCGCCTCTGGATCAACGATCACCTGCTGCTCACCAACGATGTCTTCCAGTTCTTCGAGAAGACGCTGATCGGCCTCGGCTGGTATCACCTCGACCTCGGACACGGCGGCAACGAGTTCGACCTCGAGCGCTCGGCCTGGACCTACCGCAAAGTCTCCGACACCGACCCTTATGAAACCGGCTACGCGCCGCTCGGCCTCGAAGGCGGTATCGCGAAAGAAAAGTCAAAGATGGATGTATTGTGGCGCGAGCTGGCATCGCGGAACGTCCCGATCAGTGTTGTCGTCTACCCCTGGCCAGCGCAGCTGGCGCATGACACCGTCGACTCGCGCCAGGTACGCATCTGGCAAGACTGGTGCCAGGGCAAGTGCAAGCGCTTCATTTCGCTCTTCCCTGCTTTCTTCGCCATCAAGGACCAGTGCCCGCGGACCCAGCCAGGCTGCTGGTATCTGAGCCACTTCATTTTCGGCGACACGCATTACAACTCGACGGGCGACGCTGTTGTAGCAAATGTAATCAGCAGGAGCCTGTCCGACGTTCCCGTGTCGAAGGCGGGAGAGGCCGGCCAGGCTCCGGCCACAGGCGGGGTGTTTTCATCGAGCGGAGTGACGCCTCCGCCGAGCGCCGATCGCTCAACCTTGCTCCGAGCATTGCTCTATGTTCTCGCTCTGGTCGTGGGACTGCTCGTGATGAGCAAGTCACGCTCCCGTAGCGTACGGCAACTGTTTCTGCTGCTCGTCAGCTACGGCCTCTACCTAACGTGGGGAGCCTGGTTCCTCCCGGTTCTGCTCGCGTCGACCCTCGTCAACTTCCTGCTCGGACGCTGGATGCAGCGGCGGCAATCGGCAGCCGTGCTCTGGACGGGCTTGGTATTCAATCTCGCTCTATTAGGGTTGTTCAAGTATCTGCCGGGCGCGGCCATATCAGTTCCAATCGCGTCGCTTCAAAGATTCGCACACATCGCGCTGCCGCTCGGTATTTCGTTCTGGACTTTCCAGGCGATGAGCTATCTCTTCGATCTATACCGCGGCGAAGAACTCGGTCCTTCCTTCATCGAGTTTGCGCTCTACATGGCATTCTTCCCGGTCACCATCTCCGGCCCGATCTGCCGCACGCCGGAGATGCTGCCGCAGTTTCGATCAGAAGGAGCCCGCTCACGTAGCGACGTCGGTCACGGTCTCGGCCGCATCGCAACTGGCATTCTGATGATGGCCATCGCCCAGTTACTCGGCCGCGGCATCATCAGCGGGCAAGGCATCAACCTCGGCTTTGATCAAACCACTCACTGGAGCGGCGTCGACGTCTGGTGCCTGGCCATCGGTTATGGGTTGCAGGTTTTCTTCGACTTCGCCGGCTACTCGCACATCGCCATCGGCGCCGCGAAGATGCTGGGCTTCACCTTGCCGGAAAATTTCGCGCGGCCTTTCTCATCGAACACTCCATCGGTCTTCTGGACTCGCTGGCACATGTCGCTGTCTTTCTGGATCCGTGATTATGTCTTTCTCCCATTCGCCATGCTTCGTAGAGAAGATTGGTGGCGAAAGTTGTGCCTGCTGCTCGCAATGCTCCTCTTCGGACTGTGGCACGGCGCGACCGTCCCCTTCATCCTCTTCGGCTGCTATCACGGTGTGCTGCTGATCATGCATCGGTTCGTGCAGCAAGGCGAACGACGCCTCAGCTGGCCGCCGGCTGCGAGGGCATGGACGGCGGTTTCCTGGCTCGTGACAATGGCCCTGATCAGTCTGGGGTGGATTTTCTTCCGCGCCGACTCCGCCGCGCAGGCGCGGCAGATGTTTGCGGCCCTTTTCTCGCCGGCAACTTACTTCCAACATGCACTGCACTCAAGCCTGTACGCGATTGTGCTCGGCATCGCCGTGGCTTACGCACTGACGCTATGGACGCTCGACTGGCTCGACGCCCAGGCGCAGCCACCGGATGCCTCCGCTCCCTCAGGCCGCATTCACGTGATTGTCATTCTTGCGCGCGAGCGCCGGCTGTGGCTCGCTCCCATGTGGGCCGCTGCAACGGTGCTTGTGCTGACCATGATGACCAGCCAAACCCGCTCTGCCAACGTGTTCCTCTACCGTTCGTTCTAGCGTGCTTCGATCGCGGACACCGTCCGCTGACGAACATTCCCGCAACTCAGATATTTCCATCAGCCCTCATTTGCGCCTCGTCCCTCATCATCATGCTTTCGTAAATTGCACGGATATTTTCGCGTCCGAATACGTCTATTACTTCCACAGGATCGGGACGTTCACCTGCACAGACCACCACTATGGCGATCCAGATGTTTCCACTCCCGCCCATCGCGACCAGGCCGGCAGCCGGCATACGCGTCATTCTCTGCGAGCCTGACCAGAAGCTTCGCGCGCAGCTGCGATGGTTCATCGCAAGCGACCCTCTGCTGATCCTCGCCGCGGAGCCGCGTGATTGGGTCGAGTGCGCACCGGTTTTGGAAGAACTGATCCCGGAGTTGCTGATCATCAACACCGAACTGATGCCTGACGATTGGCCCGCCGCAGTCGAGCACGACAGCCTCGCGCCTATGGTGATCACCTCCGGAAGGCGTTACCGTGCGACTGCGCCTTCACACATTCATCTCGACGCAACAGCTGCCGACGCCGAGTCGATCAGGTCTGCGCTGGACCGCGCGGTAAGGGAGATTTACAACCGCAAGGCCACGCAGCTTCTGTACCTGGTGAACAGATATGTGACCGCGTCGGAAACCGTCGTCACCTACAAGTCCGGTCTCAAGGTTGAACGCGACGGAGAAGTCTTCGAACTGGATACTGAGAGGATCATGGCAGTTACCGCTGCACGGAAGTGCGTATCCATCCATAGCACCGATGGTACCTTCCTCTTACGCGAACCCATCCATTCCGTGGCTTCCAGGCTCGATCCTGCGAAGTTCATCAGGATCCATCGTTCTGTTCTCATTAATGCGCGCCATCTTAACTATCGTGAAAGCGCGTCGGGAAAAGGACTATACGCAGTGCTGGTCGACGGAACGAGGTATCACGTTGGACCGAATTATCGCGATGCACTTGCTAATATCGTCGAGCCTTCGTAGCTCCTGGCGCGCACGAAGCTATTTTCGTACTGCACGAATTTTTCGTACCGCACCAATTCATTGAGCCTCTGCCGTCCTTCGTATTTACTCAAATGATTCCGCAAAGCTGAACAGAGCCGAGCTTCGCCGTTCTACCCTTCTCCTCCGCTTCTTGTCCCACAATCACCGGACTGAACCTTCTGCCTATGACCGAAGGCCGACGACGTGCTCTTTTGCTCTGCGGGCAATCGCACAGTTTCCACGAACACGTGCGCCTGTCCCGACTACTCAGGTCAAGTGTGAGGGAGTATGAGAGTAAGAAGACTGATCACGGGATTTCTGGCCGTCCTGGTCATCGCTGCTGCCATTGCGCCGTGCTTGATGGCGCAGTCGCTGGTTTCAGGCGATCTGACGGGCACGGTCACCGATCCGAGCGGCGCTGTCGTATCCGGCGCCACGGTAACGTTAACCAGCAATGCCACCGGCGCAACACGCGCCACCACGACCAACGCCAATGGTGCTTATCGCTTCTCACTGGTGCCCCCGGGCAGCTACAACGTCAGCGTGACTGCGCAGGGCTTCAGCAAGGCCGATGCGACGGTCAGCGTGAACGTAGGGCAGGCGACCATCGGCGATCTCAAGATGGCCATCGGCACTTCTTCGCAAACCGTCGAAGTCACCTCGGCCGCGCCTTTAGTGCAAGCCGATAACGCCGATCTCTCGACCAACTTCAACCAGACGCTCATCGCCAACCAGCCCAATGGCGGCAACGACATCACCTTTGTCGCGCAGACGGCGCCGGGCGTAACGATGAATACCGGCCAGGGCTACGGCAACTTCAGCAGCTACGGCCTGCCCTCTACTTCCAATCTGTTCGTCGTCAATGGCGAGAACGATATGGATCCTTACCTCAACCTCGCTAACTCGGGCGCGACGAACCTCACGCTCGGCAGGAACGACATCCAGGAAGCCACCGTGGTGAACAACGCCTACTCCGGCCAGTACGGGCAGCAGGCGGGCGCGCAAGTGTCTTACGTCACCAAGTCAGGCTCGAACCAGTTTCACGGCAATGCCGAATACTGGTGGACCGGACGCGCGATGGATGCCAATGACTGGTTCAACAACCTGAACGGCACGCCGCGTCCCTTCGCCAACAACAACGAATGGGCAGCTTCGATTGGCGGGCCGATCAAGAAGGACAAGACATTCTTCTTCCTGGACACCGAGGGGATTCGCTTCATCGTGCCATCCACGCAGCCGGTGTTCGCGCCCAGCCCGAACTTCGCCTCGGCCACGCTCTCGAACCTGGCCGCCACCGATCCCAGTTCGGTGCCGCTTTACAGCAGGCTCTTCCATCTGTATCAGACTGCGCCCGGATATAACGTGACGGCGTTCGGTCCGGGAGACGGCGGCAATTGCGGTGTGTCGATCGTCGGCAACTGCATTGGGACATATCAAGCAACGCCGGCGTTGCCTGGGACTGAGTTCATCGTCAGCACCCGCATCGACCAGAACTTCTCCGACAAGGACCACGTCTTCTGGCGCGTGCGCATCGACCAGGGCACGCAGGCGACCTTTGCCGATCCCGTCAACTCGGCCTTCAACGCGGCCAGCTATCAGCCGGCGTACGATGGTCAATCGCAGTGGAACCACGTCTTCGGGCCCAACGCGACGAACCAGTTCATCGCGGCCGGAAGCTACTACCGCGCCATCTTCACCCAGGGCAATCCCCAGCTCTTCCCATATTCGCTGGTCAGCACCGGCTTCAGCCTGACCAACGTAGGCGGGCTGGTCTTCGACTTCCCGCAGGGCCGCAACACAACCCAGTATCAGATCGTCGACGACTTCTCTCTGACCAAGGGAGCGCACAATCTCAAATTCGGCGCCAACTTCCGCCGCTACGACATCACTGACTACACCTTCAGCATTCGCAACTACCCTGAGGTCTTCATCGCTACGCCGCTCGATCTGTACAACGGTTTCTCCGTGCAGTATCGGCAGACCTTCCCCTCGCGCGCGACGGAACCAGTCGCGTTGTGGGGAATCGGCATTTACGGACAGGATGAGTGGCGGGTCAATAAGAGCTTGAAGTTGACCTTGGCCTTGCGTGGCGAGCACAACTCCAACCCAGTTTGCCAGCTGAACTGCGCCGCCCTGCTGACCGCGCCGTTCAATGCGTTGCTGGGCGCCGGACAACTTACACCCACTACGCCGTACAACTCCGTCATCGATGCCAACCGTCACCAGATCTTCCGCGCGACCGACTCGATCAACATCTCGCCGCGCGTCGGATTTGCCTGGTCGCCGGGCGGCAACGACAAAACCGTGGTTCGGGGCGGCTTCGGGATCTTCTACGACGCCCTGCCCGCGGTCATCGGCGATCAATTCATGCTGAACCTGCCGAACCTGGTTGAGGAGCGCGTGCCTGGACAGTGGGCCAACACCACCTCTGCGGGCACGGGTGCAGAAGCTGCAGCATCGGCAGCGGCCATCATGTCGGGATTCGCCAATGGGGCATCCTTCGCCAGCCTCAAGGGTCAGCTGGGCGCTGCTTTCCGGACCCCGGTCTTCCGGAGTCAGGCGGGCACCTTCCACACACCGCAGTATCAGCAGTGGAGCTTCGGGGTCCAGCAGGCCATCGGCGATAAGAGCTCGGTCAGTCTCGGGTACGTCGGCAATCACGGCATCTACGTCCCCGTGTACAACGAGGGCCTGAATGCCTTCGGTGCAGGCTATGCTCCTTTCCCCGACACGGTACCGACGCCCATCTTCGGCGCCGTGCAGCAGTACTCCAGCGCCGGAGTTTCCAACTACAACGGGCTGACTGCGTCGTTTAACCAGCGCGTGACCTATGGTTTCTCAGTGCAGGCCAGCTACACCTGGAGCCACGCCATCGACGAGGTATCGAACACTGGTGTGCTGTCAACGCCGTACAACAACTCAAATGCGACGTTCAGCGCGACTCCATCGAACGTGCAGTACCAGATCAATCCCACCTGCCTGCGTTGCTACAACTACGGCAACGCTGACTACGACATTCGCAATTCGTTTAACGCGAGTTACGTCTGGCAGACTCCGTTCAAGTTCTCGAACAAGTATGTGAATGGAGCGCTGGGTGGCTGGACTCTCTCGCAGAACTTCTTTGCCCGCTCTGGACTGCCGTTTACCGTGATCGACGGCAACGTCTCAATTGCGAACTACACCCCGTTGAATCCGCCCGCGCAGGTTTTGGGACCGGCGCAGCAGAGCTGCGTCAATGGGCTGAGCACCTGCCTGGCGTTCAACCAGTTCGCCACTGCGACCACCGCGTTTCCCAACCAGCTACGGAACTGGTATCGCGGACCCGGGTTCTTCGACTCGGATTTCAGCATCAACAAGAACTTCAAGCTGACGGAGCGGCTGGCGTTCGGATTCGGCGCCAACTTCTACAACATCTTCAACCATCCGAATTTCACCAATCCCGATAACAACTTTGCCGACGGCGATCCCGCTCTGGGTGGCACCTTCGGCAAGGTCCTGACCACGACTGCGCCGCCTACTGGTCCGTACGGCGCATTCGCACCCGGCCTGCCTTCGGGACGAATCATCCAGTTCCAGGGCAAGCTGCTGTTCTAAATCCCCCTCGCGTCACATGTTCGGCGGCCTCGTTCTGAGGCCGCCGTTTTTGTTTGGAGGTGAGGCCGACGTCACAGCGAATGCAGAAATGCCAGCACCGCTTTTTGCTCCGCGTCGTTCAGCCGGAAGAAACGTTCTCGCACTTCTTCCGATTCTTTGTCGTGCCGCTTGATGGCATCTTCTACGGTGATGGAGTTGCCGTCGTGCATCAGGCGGGAGCGCAGGCGCAAGCCCCACAGCGGCGCAGTGCGGATCTTGTCGCGCGCACATCGCGTGTCGCGGGTCAGTTTGGGCTGCTTCTCGCCCTCAGCCACCGCAGTCTGATAGCTCTCGCTGCACTCGTCTTCTCCCGATGGCTCGTTCGGCGCGACGCCCGCCGCTCTCTCCTGCTGCATGCGTTTGGCAAGCCGCTCGCGCCCGAAGTGCTCGACCAGCGCGATGGAGATCCCGTCGCCTGTGCCCACGTTGTGCAGCAGGAAATCGCTGTAAGGATGAATGGCGCGACTTTCGATAGCGTCCGCGTGCAAGCCGGGGCCGCTCAGTACGGCTGGACTCTTGCCGGTCACGATGGTTTCTACATGGCAAGAGGCGCAGCCGATTGTCGTGAACAACTCCTGCCCGTGTTTGACATCAGGGTTGTTGATGACCGTCTGGTCGCGCTCCGGCGCTTTCAGCGAGCGCATGAAGCTGGCGAAGTGATCGACGTCTTCCAGATTGTTGTTGGTGGGATCGGGCAGGCTGTTGGGTTCGGTAATCTTGTTCGGATCTTTGTTGGGAATCGTAGTCGTCACCGGCGGATTGCAGATGGTCGTCACTTCATCTTTCTGAAGGCTGCTGGTCACGCCCATCTCGTTGAGGTAAGCATCGGCAGCGAAGGCGAGCAAGCTGGCGTGCTGGTCCTTCCAGCCAAAACGTCCGATGCGGTCTGGCCCTTCGCCGTCGGGTACCGGAACCTTCACTGCCTGTCCGCAGATTCTTCCGTGCGACTCACGGCACTGCTCTCGGCGAATCTTCAAGAGCGTCGCATCAGGAATCGCCTCGACATAGCCATCGCCCAGAATATTCGTCGTCAGACGAAAGGTGCGGATGGTTTCGGTTGCGGGCGCGTGCTCCTGGACTTGCGGACAGATGGCGCGATCGTTCACCAGCGTGCGATCCGTGATCGTCGCCGCGCCGTCGTTGATCGGGATCTGCGGATTCTGGAAGAAGCCGTGCTCGTCGAGATGCCCCACACGCAGCTCGCTCACCTGGCTGGCAGCGCCGCTCACCGGCGTCTGATGACATTCGCGGCACGACTGCGCATTGTAGATCGGCCCCAGCCCGTCGGGCGCGATGTGCTCGACTTCATCGAAGAACTCTTGATCGGACGTGCGCCGGCCGGCGTCAGAAAAGCCGTTGCTCTGATTATCGAATCCGGCAAGCGCTTCCGGCGCCGGAGGTGATGTTGGCGGCGGTGTTTGAGATGGCGGCTGGCCGCAAGGCTGGGCGGCAAACATCAGGAAAACAGCACAAAGGGAGACCAGCAACAGCGTTGCGATCTTCACGAGGCGCTCCTTGGAGGGAATGTGGTGCGGTCAAAATAGCCTGATCGTCCGCTTGCGTCAATCGGAGAAACTCATACCACAATGTGGCACACGGGCCGATGTAGCGACACTTTCAAAGTCGCGACGGGCCGCTCTCGCGATGTGAAAAATTTTCGAGTTTGCGAAAATCTGTCCTAAGCTGCTCCGTCCCGCTCGACCCACCATCTCTCATTAATTCAGGTACTTGGGTTCCTAAGGTGAGATTGGAAGCCAACCTGCTCTTTAGTGCGGCATTATGATCACTCGTCGGCGCCTGATTGCACTTTCCGCTGCTTTGTTGGCCTCCACTCTCGCCTTTTTGACCGCCTGCGGCGGCGGAGGTTCGAGCTCTGGCAACTCAACTCCAGCTAACCCGATGGTCAACGTTTCGATCAGCGATCCGCCCACGTGCTCGGGGCCCTCTGGTCCTTTCGCCCACGTTTACGTGACCATCACCGACGTAAAGATTCACACCAGCTCAAACGCCGGGCCCAACGATCCGGGATGGGTTGACCTGACGCCCAATCTCAGCCAGAGTCCAAAACAGGTTGATCTGTTGGCGGAGGCAAGCAATCAGTGCTTCCTCGCGACTCTGGGATCGAATGTCGAGCTTCAGCCGGGAAGTTATCAGCAGATCCGAATCTATCTTGCGGACAATAACGCAACCGTGCCTTCGAACGCTTGCGGCTCCACGGCCAACTGCGTCGTGCTGAGCGCGAATCCGACCACGCCCGTTCCGCTCAACATCTCCAGCGAATCACGAACGGGCATCAAGATTCCCAGCGGACAGATCGCCGGTGGCCAGTTCACGATTGCTGCCGGAGAAACCAAGGACCTGAATATCGACTTCGATGCCTGCCAGTCCATCGTGCACGAAGGCAACGGGCAGTACCGTCTGAAGCCCGTGCTGCACGCCGGAGAGGTGGCGCTCACCTCTACGTCCATTAACGGCACGGTTGTCGATAGTGTTTCCGGTCACGCCATCGATGGCGGCGTCACGGTGGTCGCGCTGGAACAGAAAGACAGTAGCGGAGTCGATCGCGTCATCATGGCGACGGTCACCGATTCCACGGGAGCATTCGTCTTCTGCCCAGTGCCGGCCGGCTTCTATGATGTCGTTGCCACCGCGATTAATAACGCGGGCACGGCCTACGGAGCGGCGGTCATCACCGGAGTGCAACCGGGCAATGCTCTCGGAACTTTGCCCTTGGTGGCGGAGACGGGCGCCAACACAGCACCTGCGTCCATCACGGGTCTGATCACCACAACGACCGGGAATGCGCCGACCTCGGCGGACATCGTTCTTTCCGCGCTGGAACCGGCGGCGATCAACGGCTCGAATGTGCTCGTGACCGTGCCGCTGCCGGCGCAGTCGATGGCGACGGCCACTCTGACTACCGTTAGCGATAACAGCTGCCCGGCGCATACCGATTGCGTCAATTACACGCTGTCGGTGCCCGCGCTCAATACCAGTGTGGGGGCGTTCAGCACCAGTGGTCACCAGCAGCCATCGGCGCCCGCGCCCGGTCCGGTCGCTTACACGCTTGACGGGCAGGCAGTCGTGCCCAGTAGCGGCGGAACACCCGATTGCTCTCCCTCTGACGTGCAAATCAGTACAACGAGCATGGGGCAGCCGCTGGTCGTCACCGCCGGAGGATCGGTCACGGCTGCGGACCTGAACTTCACCAGCTGCCAGTAGCGAAGCAGCTATTCCGGTAGCACCCATCTCCTGTAGCGCCGATCTCCAGATCGGCGCTACATTCACTCCGTGGGCGCGCGGTAGCCTTCCTTGTAATGCACCTGCAGGCGCACCGTTTGCGACGGCTGCGCCACCTTCACCGTAATCTTCCGCCACTTGCCATTGTGCGAATCGTCGCTCGGCCGATAGCCCAGAACATACTCACTGCGCAGTTCCCTGCTCACAATGGCTGCGATGTCCGGAATCTTGCGACGGTCATCCGCGGCAATCGTCCTGCCGCCGCTGGCGTCGGTGAGCTCGCTCAGCCAGTCCCGTCCCATCTTCTCTTCAATCGTGCGGAGCAGCGGAATCGGCTCCTCGTCGAAAATTCCAATCGCGTAAGTCAGCACGTCCGCTTCTTCGATGACCTTCTTGATTTCTTCGCGCGTGTAGCGGCTGGTGTTGTCGCCGCCGTCGGAGATGATCAGCAGCGCGCGCCGCTGGTAACGCGCCGAACGCATTTTTGAGATCGCGAGATAGATTGCATCGAACAGCGCCGTGCGGCCATGCGGCGGCGAAGATGTCAGCCGGTCCTCCATAGTCCCGACGGAATCGGCGGCGGAAGCAATCAGACGCGGCTTGTTGGAAACCGCGACGGCAAAATATTCGTCGTCCGAATTGGCATTGTCGAAGAATTCCTGCAGTGCCTGCCGCTCATATTCGATCTTCTTCTTCATGCTGGCGCTGCAGTCCAGAACCAGTCCTACGGAGATGGGCGCATCCTCGTGCGAGAAGTAGCGGATCTCCTGCTCCGTCTGTCCTTCGTAGAGCGCGAAATCCCGGGCCTTCAGCGAGAGGACCGGGTGGTTATAGACATCGCTCACCGTAACGGGCACGAGAACAAGGTCAACATCCTTCCGCAGCGGCCTTGTGTGCGAGGAGAGTTCGTCGGGCTCCGGCGAGCTCGCGCTGGACAATTCGCTTCGCGGCGTAATGTGGACATCATCGGCTGACTGCGCGTACAGGGCTGGATGCTGCGCAAGAACCGCTAACGCCAGGTAGCAGAAAACAGCAAGGCGAACAAGCGACGGCTGGAGTGCACTCCACGCGATCATGACGCTTCCTCCCGCAATGTGGGGGTACAGGATTGTCAGCTGCTCGCTAAGGGGTACGAGCCCAGGGCAATGGGATGTAAAGATACCTCAATTTGTATGCCGGGATGGCGAAAAAAAGCGGTGGAATTTGTCTTTCCTTCGGTGCTGAATGGTGAGGCTCACGGGGACAAGCCAGCCCAGACGACGTTTCGGGTTGACCGGCATGTCGTCAATCTTCAGCCTTCCTAAGCCGAATGCCGCCCAGGGCAATACTGGAAGTTCGGACAACTGGCAATTCTGCCAGTTAACTTCGAGCTGCCTCAGCCGCTACTCTCAAGGATGCGGTGGTGCGGACAACGTTCGTCAGCGCCACGAAAGCACTGTGAGCAGCCTTGCTGCGGGTCCAGATCAAGGAGCGAGACAACGCGTTATGAAGGAAAGGGCTAAGCAATTCATTGCATCTCTACTTGTGATCAGCATTTCGTTTGTCTGGCCGGTCAACGAGTTTGCGCAAACACAGACCCCGCCGGCGCCGCAGCCCCCCGCGACAGCGGCAGCTCCTGCGACGACGAACGCGCCTCCGGGCACGCCCGCTCCGCCTCCCGATCCCGGCGCTCCCTGGCCGCGCCAAATTAGCTATCAGGGAGCGACAATCTTCGTGTTTCAGCCGCAACTTCAGAGCTGGGCCGGCAACAATCTCGACGCCTATGCCGCCGTCCGCATCAAGACGCCAAATAAGAAGGACACCGACTACGGCGTGATCTGGTTCACCGCGCGGACCGAGGTCGACAAGGTAAATCGCATGGTGACGCTGGAGGACTTCGTTTTGACGAAGCAAAACTTCCCCACGATCGCCAACAACGGCGCGGTCTATAAAAACGCTTTCGTGGAGAACTTGCCGTGGAGCAAGACCATTCCTCTCGACCTGCTGGAAACCTCGCTGGCGGTGACGAATGCGGCCGCATCGCAGAAGAGTTACCCGCTGGAGAACAATCCTCCGCGGGTCATCTTCAGCACAACTCCGGCGGTGCTGGCGATCATCGACGGTAATCCCGTATTGCGGCCTTCTGCCGACAATCTGCAAAAGGTCATCAACACGCGGGCGCTGATCCTGTTCGACTCGTCGAAGAGCATGTACTACCTGGCCCTGATGGATGGCTGGGTGGAGGCGCCGACAATCCAGGGTCCGTGGAACCCGGCGAAGCACGCGCCGACAAAATCGCTGGACAAGATCCGGCAGGGGACGGAAACCAACAATCAGAACCAGCCGATGGGTAATCCGCAGCAGTCGCTGCAGGATGCGTATGACGAGGGCGAAGCGCCATCGATTTACATCAGCACAACTCCGGCGGAATTGCTGGTGACGGAAGGCGAGCCGCAGTATTCGCAGATTCCCGGCACATCGCTCTCGTATGTCTCGAACACCGGCAGCGACATCTTCCTCGACTCTACCAATCAGACCTACTACATCCTGCTCGGTGGACGATGGTTCCAGACCTCATCGCTCCAAAATGGGCCGTGGACCTATGTTTCCGGCAGCAGCCTGCCGCCGGACTTCGCGAAGATTCCGACTTACAGTCCTAAAGCCGACGTGCTGGTCTCTGTGCCCGGCACGCCCGAGGCGAAGGAGTCGGTAATCGCCAACTCGATCCCGCAGACGGCGACGATTACCCGCTCTGCTGCCAAGCTGACCGTGAACTACGACGGCGCGCCCGTCTTCCAACCCATCCAGGGCACGCAGATGACCTATGCCGTCAATACCACGACACCAGTGATTTTCGTGCCGGGCAATACGTATTACGCAGTGACCAATGGTGTCTGGTTCACATCAGCCGGCGCGACCGGGCCGTGGATTGTCGCGACCAGCGTGCCTGCGATGATCTACACAATCCCACCGAGCTCGCCGATGCACTACGTAACCTACGTGCAGGTTTACGGATCCACGCCGAGCGTGGTCTACGTCGGCTACACGCCGGGATATTACGGGACGGTGGTGGCGTCCGACGGCGTCGTCGTCTACGGAACGGGTTATTACTATCCGCCCTACATCGGACCGACGGTCTGGGTGCCGGCGCCGTACACCTACGGAGTGGGCGCGAGCTTTGCCTGGAGCACCGCAGCGGGATGGGCGCTGGGTTTCGGCATGGGAATGGCAATCGGCTCATGGTGCAGTCCGTGGTGGGGACCTGTGGGCTACTGGGGATGGGGCTGGGGCGCACCTGCGTGGGGATGGGCCGGATACGGCGGCGCGGCAGCGGCCAACGTCTATGGACGCTGGGGCAATACCACGTATGCCGGAACGCGCGCGGCCTGGGCGAATCCCTGGACCGGCAACTACGGCACCGGTGCGCGCGGCTCCTACTACAACTCCGTGACCGGCAACAGCGGCTACGCCGCCCACGGCGCGAACTACAACGCGTATACCGGCAACTACACCACCGGCTCGCGCGTCAGCGGCTACAACCCGTCAACGGGTAACCGATACGCCGCAGGCGGCGGCACGGTGAGTAACGCCTATACCGGAAACTATGCGGCCGGCGTGCACGGCATGGATTACAACCAGAACACCGGCGTGGTTCACGGCGGAGCAGCGGGCGTCGCCGGAAATGCCTACACCGGCCAGTCCACTGCGGGCGCGCGCGGCTTCTCCTACAACACCAACACCGGTAACGGCGTGGTCCATACCGCGAACAACACTTACGCCGACTACAACGGCAACGTCTACAAGCACAACCCGTCGTCAGGCTGGCAGCAGCACACGGACAGCGGCTGGTCGTCGCCGTCCTCGAGCTTTGACAGGTCCAGCATGGACAACTGGGCGTCGTCGCGCAGTGAAGGGTCCTCGCGCTGGGGCAACTTCCAATCCGGGGGCTGGGGTGGTGGGCACGGCGGAGGCGGCTGGGCCGATCGCGCCGGCGGAGGCTGGGCCGGCGGGGGCCGCTTCGGTGGCGGCGGACGCAGCTTCGGCGGCTTCCGGCGGTAGCGGCGAAGTTCCTGCTTGATCAATCGAGTGCGTCGGATGACTTCGGCGCACTTTATTTTTTGACAGTGATGCTGTCCGCGATCTTATTGTATTCGTCACGCGAGACCACGTGCTTCTCCAGCAACTCATGCTCACTGGAGTACGGCCGGCCGGCAATGACGCGGTCGGCCGACGCATCATCTATTCCCGGCAAGCTCATCAGCTGCGTCTTGGAAGCGCTGTTCACGTCGAGCGGCTTATCGGGGGTGGGACGAGTGAGACCATCGCGAACACCCTGGGCTACAGCCTTCGCGTCGTCTTTCAATGTCGCCGTGGCAGCGGCGGTTTGCTGGCGTATTTGGTCGGGGCTGGATGGTTTGCTGGTCGTGCAGGCGTTGCAACCGGTGAAGTAGATGGGCAGAGCGCAGATAACCAGCGACAGGAGGATCGTTCTCACTTGCATGATTGTGAGATGCGGATTCTAAGTTGCAGGCTTGATGCGAGCGGAAGCACTTCGCGCCGCTTGTCACAGGCTGACGAGTTGCACGGCAATATCGAAGGCGCCGCGTAGATCAAAGACCCACGCGACTGCCAACCCTTCGACAAGCTCGGGGGCGCGCTGTAGAGATCGGCGCTACTGACGACTACGCGGTGGCGTAATGCGCAGCGTTCTTCGCAATGAATTCCTGCTTGTCGGCGGGAACCTCATCCACGATGAAAATCGAGTTCGTCGGGCACACCGGAACGCAGGCGCCGCAGTCGATGCAGCCATCGGGGTCGACAAAAAGCTGGGTTGCGGCTTCGAAAGCCTCTTCGTCCTTCTTGGGGTGGATGCAGTCGGTCGGACAGGCTTCGACGCAGAGTTCATCTTTGGTGCAGGTATCGGTGATGACGTATGCCATGATTGCGATCTCCGTTTGAGTTTTCGAGCCGCCCCACCTTCAGGACCCGGGCGGAAGGTCCTTCAGCCAACATCACTGTACAAAGAGTGTGACCGCAGGGGCGGTGACATCGGTCACCGGTCGGTTGTGAGGGGCCGCACAAGCGACGCTCCGGCGGGAGTTAGCCGCACGCGACCGCCACCTTCTGGCAGCGCAATTGCTAACTAACTAGTAAAGAGCGCCAGAGCCAGCCAAATCGTGGAGATTCGACCCAGTTGCGGCTGCGGAAGGTAATTTCTGCATCTCAGACTCGGAGTTCCCGGAGAACCCTGCCGGCACGTTCCCTCCGCTATAATCGGCATTTCGGCCTCGGTCAATGGGGAAGGAGTGACTGCATGCACGCGAGCAAGAAACCGAAGGTTTTGGTGGTGGATGACGAGCAGGTGATCGCCGACACACTCGCCAAGATTCTCGACTTGAACGGTTACGATGCCTCCGCGGTCTACACAGGTACAGCGGCGGTGGAAAGCGCCCGCGCGCTGCAGCCTGACCTGGTCATCAGTGACGTTATCATGCCTGATATGAATGGGATCGAAGCGGCCATCAGCATTCGCGGTTTTCTGCCCAGCTGTAAGATTCTGCTGTTCTCCGGACAAGCCGCCACGGCCGACCTTCTGGAGAACGCACGGGCCGAGGGACATGAATTCGAAATCCTGGCAAAGCCCGTCCATCCCGCTGATTTACTGGCAAAGTTAAAGAGTTAGATTAGATATCGGGACCACGTTCCGTCTGCCCTCACGGGACTCCCGTCGGGGCATCTTGTGGCTTCGCCGCACTCATACCGGAGCCGGGCGCGCTACCGGGGATATCCGGAGCTCAACCGCTCTTGAGCAGCGCAGGATTTCTGCTGTAAACTGCGCCAACTTGGGGCGCACGCTCGCCGGACTTCGGGGTAAAGGTACGCTGGACAGGAGAACCTTTTGGACCGCATTCGCTTCGTGACGCATCGCAACCAGCGCATTTTGCTGCTCGACTTCACTGGCTGCACGGCGGAAGAAGTTGCGACTATATCGGAGCATGTTCCCGAGATCGTCACGCAAGAGCCCACCGGTTCAGTGCTGGTTGTGGCTGACTTTGCCGGGGCCGAGTTCAGCCGCGACGCCGTAGAGCGCATCAAAATCGCCACCGCGCTCGACCGCCCGCACATCAAGCGTGCCGCCTGGGTTGGCACCGAGAACCTGCCAAAAACGCTGTACGATTCCATCCGCAGTTTTTCTGCGCGCGAGTTCCCCATTTTCGCGACCCGCGAAGAAGCCATGGATTATCTCGTAGGCTGATCGCGCATTCCGGGAAAAAGAAAAGCCCCCGCGCATACGGAGGCTTATAAATACAGACAGCCGGGCTTAGCGGTTTGGTGTCATCGGCTGGGGCTCTGGAGCGGGCGGCTTCTGCGCCGGCGGCGCAGGCTTGGTCGATGCCGGCCGCGTCCCCTCCAGCACGGATCCGCTGCGATGCCCCCGGCGCGCGGTCATAATGGAAAGCGTAATCGACGTCACCATGAAGATAATGGCTGCCCAGGTGGTCGCCTTGGTGAGCACGGTGGCTGCAGTGCGCGTGCCGAACGCGGTCTGGCTGCCCATGCCGCCGAAAGCGGCAGCAATGTCGCCGCTCTGGCCGCTCTGCAGCAGCACAACAATGATAAGGAAGGCGCAAACGATAATGTGAACGGCGGTAATCAGACCAACCATGTAGCTCTCAACTCTCTCTGGCGATGAGGCGCACGCGCGCGACCACAACCGCGATTGGGATCTCTAGACGTTACTGGCAACCTGGCGTGAGGTATGGTGCGGAAGGGGGGACTTGAACCCCCATGCCTTTCGGCGCCACCCCCTCAAGATGGTGTGTCTGCCAATTTCACCACTTCCGCACACGACCGGATGCAAAGCATCACGGCTTCCAAGCAGAAACGTAGAGGCAAAACAAGTATAGCAAACGGAGGAAGAGGCGAAAACGCACGACCAGCAACGAGCTCGCTCTTGCCGCGATGCCGTTAACTAAGGCGATTCTCTATTCAGCATCCACCGGAGAGCGCGTCGCACATTTTCGGATTCCCCGCACGCAGCGGCTGCTGTCTTCCGCCGCGTCTTTGTTGATCGAGCGATTTCCCGATCTCGCTGCCGCCGTGCTAGAACACATCTGCGGGCCTGGATCGCGGGCGTTTAAGAATTTGCGCCGTCCGGAGTGCCGAATTCCCAAAAGCGCGATAGAATAACGGATCAGGGAAAATCTTCTGAGTCGTGCTGGTCTGCCGGCCGAAGACCGCACTTCCGTGCGAAGCGGTCTGGGCGAACGATCCTGGTGTTCAGTTAGAAAGTCCCCGAACATCCCACAGTGCTCATAGACGCGAGGGATGAAGTTGTGCGCGCGGAAGAAACGTTGTCAACGAAAGTAAGCGAACGATGAACCTAGCAGCTTTGGCCTCCCCGGGCGTCGCCGGATCAGCTCCCATCCTGATGATGGTAGCGATCTTCGGCGTCTTTTATGTCCTGCTGATCATGCCGCAGCAGCGCCGTCAGAAGAAATGGCAGGCCATGCTGTCGCAGATCAAGCCTGGAGACAAGGTGGTCACCAGCGGCGGTATCACTGGCGCCATCATGTCCGTTAAGGATGACGCCGTCGTCCTGCGGGTCCCTCCCGACAACATCAAGATTGAAGTTACGCGTTCCTCGATCGTCACCTTAACGACTGCGGAGGAGCGCCCCAAGTCCTAAAACAGGGTCGCTGTTTTCTCATGAATAACAAGAACCTTCTCATTAAAACGGTTGTGATCATCGCCGTACTGCTGGCATTTCTTTATGGCATCTTCGGCATTCCCAGCAGCTTTACCGGTAAAGGGCTGCTGGGGGCGATCCAGCAGCGCATTCACCTGGGCCTTGATCTGAAGGGTGGCACTCACCTTATCCTCCAGGTTCAGGTCAATGACGCGATCAACGCCGATACCGACCGCACGGTCGAGCGCCTGAAGGAAGACCTGAAGAAGGCGAACATCGCTTTCGGCGAGATCTCCAAGCCCGATCCGCAGAACCATCCCGAGCTGATCGCGATCAAAGGTGTGCCCTCGGAGTCCTCTGCCGACCTGCGGCGCATCATTAGCGACAAATATCAGGAGTACGACCTGACCTCAGGGGCGCAGAACGGCTGGACGCTGGCGATGAAGAACACCGTCGCGAACGACACAAAAAAGAAGGCCGTGCAGCAGGCGATCGAGACGATTCGTAACCGCATCGACCAGCTCGGCGTCTCCGAGCCGGTCATCCAGGAGCACGGTCTGGGCGACTACCAGATCCTTGTTCAGCTGCCTGGGGTTGACGATCCCGCGCGCGTGAAGGAAATCATGCAGTCGACGGCGCTGCTGGAAATCCGGCAGGTCATTGGCGGCCCCTACCCGAGCGAAGAGGCGGCTATGCAGGCCAATGGCGGCGTGATTCCGCCCGATGCGGTGCTGATGAAGGGCACCACCGGCGCGCATGGTCAGGATCAGACCAGTGAAGGCGAGGCGTACTGGCTGGTCAGCCGCACCTCGGCCGTAAGCGGCAGCGATCTGCGTTCGGCCGATTCCGGCACCGATGAGAACGGCCGTCCGGACGTGAACTTCAGCCTGACTGGTGACGGCGGGCGTCGCTTTGCGGCGTTCACCGGCGCGCATGTTAACGACAAGCTCGGCGTGGTGCTCGACAATCGCGTCCGCTCGGTTGCGACCATTCAAGAGCAGATTCACGATCAAGGCCGCATTACCGGCAATTTCTCGCAGCAGGAAACCCGTGACCTGGCTTTGACTCTGCGCTCCGGTGCGTTGCCGGCCAGTATCAAGTATCTGCAGGAAGTAACAGTTGGACCGTCACTCGGCGCCGACTCAATTCGCGAAGGCGTACGCGCGGCGATCATCGGCATCGCAGTGGTCATGATCTTCATGCTGATCTACTACCGTGCTGCCGGCATCAATGCCGACCTCGCGCTCTTCCTGAACCTGGTAATCCTGCTGGGCTTCCTCGGATTCAGCGGAGCGACGCTGACGCTGCCGGGAATTGCGGGAGTGATCCTGACCGTCGGTATGGGCGTGGACTCGAATGTTCTGATCTTCGAGCGCATTCGCGAAGAGTTGCGCCATGGCAAGACGCCTTCATCGGCGGTTGATCAGGGATTCGCGCACGCCTGGACAACGATTCTGGATACGCACGTGACGACGATCGTCTCGGCCGTCATCCTGTTCCTGTTTGGAACCGGTCCGGTGAAGGGCTTCGCTGTGACCCTTAGTTTCGGTCTGGCGGCAAACCTGTTCACCGCCGTGTTCGTCTCGCGCGTGATCTTTGAAGCGGTTCTGAACCGCCATCAGCGTGGCGAGGCGTTGAGTATTTAATAGTGAGGGGCTAGGGTAGGGGCTGGGGGCTGGAAAGCTCCTGCTAATCCCTAACACCCAGCCCCCAGTCCCTAAAAGGTTTGAGGGTTTAGCGTGGAATTCTTTCGTAATACCAACATCGACTTTCTTGGCAAGAAGTGGTACTTCCTTGCCTTCTCGCTGATCTTCAGCGTTGCCGGAATCTGCTCCATGCTGTTCTGGCACCACATTCCGTGGGGCGTCGAGTTTCGCGGCGGCACGCTGGTCTACGTCAAGTTCGCGCAGACGCCGGACCTCGACCAGATCCGCAAGGACATGAACCGCGCCGGACTGCACGACCCCAAGATCCAGCGCTACGGCCAGGCAGCGGAAAACGAAGTACTCGTCGACCTCGGCATTCAGGAGACCAGCGAGGCTGCTCTCGATCAGGGCAAGAACACCATCATTCGCGCCCTGGAGCCCCCGGCCGCGTCCGGCAAGCAGGACCTGAACAACACCGGCGCCTCGACCCTCGAGCAGTACCTGATGCAGAAGGACCCGCTGCATCTGGGCACCGATGCCGAGCAGCGCTACACGCAGATTGCGCACCAGATCGACGACTTCCGCAATCAGCAGCGCGGCGGAATTTTGAATTCCATCGACGACCTGCGCGGCGTCGCGGCACAGGAAGTGATCAACACCCTCCAGCAGGATTTCTTCACCTCGAATTTCGTAGTGCGGAACGTGGAGATCGTTGGCCCGCAGGTAGGCAAACAGCTTACGAACCAGGCGTTGTACGCAACCTTGTATTCGCTGGGGGGAATGCTGGTGTATCTCTGGTTCCGCTTCGAGATGATCTACGGCGTAGGCGCGGTTGTAGCCTGCTTCCACGACACGATCATCACCGTGGGCTTCTTCTCGCTGCTGAACAAAGAAATCAGCCTGACAGTCATAGCCGCCATCCTGACGCTGATCGGCTACTCGATGAACGACACCATCGTCGTCTTCGACCGCATCCGCGAGAACCTGAAGCTAATGCGCCGTGAGCCGCTGGCCGACATCGTCAACAAGAGCATCAACCAGACACTGAGCCGGACGATCCTCACCTCGGGCCTGACGTTCCTGACCGTGCTCTCGCTGTATATCTTCGGCGGCGAGGTGCTGCGCGGATTCTCGCTGGCCCTGGTGATTGGAATTTTGATTGGAACCTACTCGTCCATCGCGATTGCCGCGCCGATGCTGGTGGCGTACCAGGATTGGCGGGCGAAAAAGAGCGGACAGGCCGCGGCTGAGCGCATGAGCGCCTCCCGCGCCAAGACTAGTTCGAAGGTAAAAGTAAAGGCGTAAGCGCGCGGAAGCGTTGCGCGTTCATGGAGATGCTGGCGTTGCCATCGCTATCTCCGCAGATGAAGTTTCTTTGCGATCTCCGAATCGGATAGCGGAGACGCGAAAGTGATTAGCCCGGAGCGCTGCGTATCCGGTCGAACTTGATGTTTTGAGCCCCTTCGGGGACGAAACCCTTCGTTGTGATCGGTGCCTTCCCGTGCTATGCAAGCCCTGCACCGGGGTGTATACTTCGGGACGCCGTTTTTCAGTGCGCCATCTTCGTCCTCAGGTTGCTTTCTCAGGCCCAATAATATTTTCGCGTTGTTCCTCTGGTTCTGGGCACAAATATCCGAATTCCGGTGTCTAACCTACCAGGGATTTCTTCGGGAGAACAGGTATGTTTGAAGACAGCCTTATGGAATCGGGCGGCAAGATCAAAACCAAGCGTGGGGCGACGACCATTATCGCGTTCATTCTTGAGGTTTTATTCCTCATCGTATTGGTGCTGTTGCCGCTGATCTTTACCGAGGCGCTGCCGACCAAGCAGCTGATGACAATGCTGACGGCGCCGCCGCCGCCACCCCCGCCGCCTCCGCCGCCTGCGGCAGCTCCAGTGGTGGTCAAGAAAATTCAAAGTGAATTGGACAATGGCCAGCTTCGTACCCCCACCGCCATTCCAAAGAAAATTCAGATGCTCAAGGAAGACGAGCCGCCACCGAGCGCTGGACCTGCCGGTGTGGTTGGCGGTGTCCCAGGCGGAGTTCCGGGCGGCGCCATGGGTGGGGTTTTGGGTAGCGTCATGAGCAGCATGCCGACCGCAGTGCCCAAGGCCGCGACGCCGCAGCGCGTGCGCGTATCCCAAGGTGTGTCCCAGGGTTTGCTGGTCCACAAAGTGCAGCCGCAGTATCCGCCGCTGGCCCGCCAGGCCCGCATTCAGGGCGTGGTCGTGTTGCAGGCCCTGATTGGCAAGGACGGTAGTATTCAGAACCTGCACGTAGTGAGCGGCCACCCGATGCTGACCAATTCCGCACTGGAAGCCGTAAAGGAATGGAAGTACAAGCCTTATTACTTGAACGGCGAGCCGGTGGAAGTCGAAACCACGATCAACGTGAACTTCACCTTGTCAGGGGAGTAGATTTTCGCAGTTGCCCGCAGCATGCATCTAAGTTTCAGATTGATGGCGCAAGCCGGAGCGCAACCTTCAGTCTGGTTTCGCAAGCTGAACGCTTCCAATGGGGCCATCCGGAAATGACTTGGCCCCGAAGCAGAAATCACCGCAGTAACGTATCTGTTCTGCTGTAACCGAAAGTTCCGAGGAGGAAAAATCAACTCATGTTCTTAGCTAACATTGCAACTTACGCCCTCAGCCACGTCCCCACGGCTGCATCCTGGATCTTCCAGGAATCGAACATAGGTTGGGACCCAGTCTCCCTATGGAAGCAGATGGGCATTCTGGCGAAGATCGTGGTCGTCATTCTGTTCATCATGTCCGGATGGTCGATCGGCGTGATGATCGATCGCGCCATGGCCTTCAGCGCGGCCCGCAAGCAGTCGCGTTCGTTCGCTCCGCAAGTTGCCGGCGCACTGCGCGAAGGCAAGATCGACGAAGCCATCAAAGTTGCCGAGCGCAACAAGAAGAGCCATTTGGCCAAGGTAGTCACCGCCGGCCTGCAGGAGTTCAAGGCCCACGGCGATTCCTCCGACATTCCCGGCGAGCAGATCGAGGCCTCCAAGCGCGCCCTCGAGCGTGCCGAAGCCATCGTGCACGCCGAGTTGAAGCGCGGTCTGGGCGGCCTGGCCACCATCGGTTCCACCGCTCCCTTCGTGGGACTGTTCGGCACCGTGGTCGGCATTCTGAATGCCTTCAAGGAGATCTCTAACCAGAAGGCCACCGGTCTGGGCGCGGTCGCGGGCGGCATTTCGGAAGCCCTGGTGACCACCGCTATCGGACTGTTCGTCGCCATTCCGGCCGTCATGATGTTCAACTACTTCACCGGCAAGGTAGAAGCTTTCGACGTGGAAATGGACAACAGCTCCAGCGAGCTGATCGACTACTTCCTGAAGCGTCGCGGAGTTCGCCGGTAACTGGAAACAGCTTGAGCGCTTGGCTGAAGCTCGATCCGGTTAAGGGAGGTTGAATACATGGCATTGGCAAAACGCAACGAAGGCGCAAAGGTCAACTCCAACATCAACGTCACCCCTATGGTGGACGTGATGCTGGTGCTGCTCATCATCTTCATGGTCATCACGCCCATGCTGCAGAAGGGGCAGAGCGTCAATATGGCCTCGGTGAACAATCCGGTTCCCATGCCTGACGCGGACAAGGAAGATGCCTTGCTCGTGGTGGTCATGCGCGACGGCCAGATTTACTTTGGCACCGACCGGATCACGGTCGACCAGCTGACCCAGAAGGTGAAGGACCGTCTCGCCGACAAGCCCGACAAGCGAATCTACATCCGGGCCGACATGCGCGCCAAGTATGGCTCAGTGGTCGACGTGGTGGACAACGTCCGCTCCGCGGGAGTGGATGATGTAGGCCTGTTGACCGAGCAGAAACATGCAGGCCCGGCAAATACCAAGCCGCCGTCAGGTGGCGCCTCATCGGGCGCAGGCTCGGAATAGGGAGTTCATTATGGCAATGGCAGTGGGAGGGTCCGGTGGAGGGCCCTCAGCCGACATCAACGTAACGCCGCTGATTGACGTGCTGCTGGTGCTGCTCATCATCTTCATGGTGATCACGCCGCTGACGCCGAAAGGCCTGGACGCGCTGGTTCCCCAGCCGCCTAAAGACAAAAACCAACCGCCGCCGAGCAACGACCGCACCATCGTCGTGCAGGTACTGCGGGGCCCGGGCGACAAACCCGCGCTCAAGATCAACCAGGACGACGTCACCTGGGAGAACCTTGAAGGCCGTCTCAACGACATCTTCAAGACTCGCGCGGAAAAGGTAATGTTCGTCAAGGCTGATACGGACCTGCCGTTCAACGACGTGGCGCAGGTGATCGACGTCGCGCATTCGGCGGGTGTCGATAAAGTTGGACTGATCACCGCCAAGATCGAAGCCGGCGGGTAAGTCTCAGCCGTCCGTTGGGAGTGGATATGGCGATGGCAGTTGGAGGATCGAACGGCCCTTCAGCCGACATCAACGTAACGCCGCTGATCGACGTTCTGCTGGTACTGCTCATCATCTTCATGGTGATCACTCCACTGACACCAAAAGGACTTGATGCCTTAGTGCCGCAGCCGCCCAAGGGAGGGCAAAAACCGGATTCTCCGGTACGCACGATCGTCGTGCAGCTGCTGAAGGGCCCAGGCAACAGACCGCTTCTGAAGATCAATCAGGACGATGTTACCTGGGACGCGGTTGAAGGACGTCTGCATGACATCTTTAAGGCTCGCGCAGAAAAGGTCATGTTCGTGAAGGCCGACAATGACCTGCCGTTCAACGATATCGTGCAAGTCATCGACATCGGTCATGCCGCGGGTGGCGATAAGGTTGGATTGATTACCGCCAAGATTGAAGCTGGCGGGTAGTTCCACGGCGACGGCAACTCGCGCCGTGCTGAAAAGCTAGGAACGTGGTTCGGGCAGCACTCCTCCTGTATGAAGCGGGACGTAACACACGTCCCGCCCCCCGAATAACGCAACGGAGAGTGATATCAAACATGAACAAAAGCGGACGGGTACTGACGGCACTTGCTGTTCTGCTCGCGCTGTTCTCGGCGGTGGGATGCAACAAGCTGCGAGCGCGCGATCAACTCAACAAGGGCGTTCAGGCATATAAAAGCGCAAAGTACGAAGACGCAATCGAACATTTCAAAGACGCGGTAGAACTTGATCCCAGCCTGGTGAATGCCCGCCTTTATTTAGCAACCGCATACATGGGGCAATATATTCCTGGCGCCGATTCGCCCGACAATAATCGCTTCGCCGAGCAAGCGATCGATACCTTTAAGAAAGTGCTGGACATGAATCCTCCCAAGGAGCAGCAGATCCACAGTCTTAAAGGCATCGCCTCAATGTACTTCCAGCAGAAGAAGTTCGCCCAGGCCCAGGAGTACTACCAGAAGATCGCCGAACTTGACCCCAATGACCCGGAAACCTATTACTCGCTCGCTGTGATCGACTGGATGCAGGCCTATCAGCCGGACCAGAAAGCCCGCGCCGAACTTGGCCTGAAGCCAACCGATGAACTCAAGGACAAGAAGGCCTGCGAACAGCTGAAGCAGATGAATACTCAAAAGGTTGAAGACGGCATTCAGAATCTGCAGAAGGCGCTGCAGATCCGTCCCGACTACGACGATGCGATGGCGTATCTCAACCTTCTGTACCGCCAGCGCGCCGAGTACGAGTGCGACAATCCTGATGCGCGCAAGACCGATCTGAAGACGGCTGACGACTGGGTCGACAAGACGATGGCGACGAAGAAAGCCAAAGCCGAGAAGGCTGGCCCCACCGGCATCGTCACCACAGACACCACCACGCGGTAACGTCTGTTGCTTGTTATCTCGCTTCGCCTCACGCCGCCCCTCTCCGGAGGGGCGTTGCTTTTGCGCGCTTCGCCGAGGTAATCACTCCACAAGCACTACGAATGTTCTTGTCTGCTAACGGCTGAGAGCTTAAGGCCAAAGCGGACCGCGAATGGCGAACCCCAGGCTTCCCGTGACCTTCGTCACTTTTGCAAGTGACTCGAATCACGGCCCTTTGCCCGCCTTAAAAGCGACACTTGAGAGTAACGAGAGTGAGGGCCGGAGCCGTCTGGGTCGCACCCTGCCTTAATTGCGACTAAGGGCCGAGGGGAACGAGGTGAGCCATGTTGCTCGCATATCGCCTGGTTAAGTTAATCGAAAGTCATTCCGACGGTTTAGCACGGAATCTGCAAGCGCGCTATCGCCAGTGCGACAAGTGCTCGGCGTATGCCAATGTGCCGGACGCTGAGATCACGGAAAAAGTTTATGGAGTCTATCGCCATCTTGGCGAATGGTTGCTCGGCAAAACCGAAGCCGATATTGAGAGCCGTTACCTGGAGATCGGCGCACGCCGTGCCGCCCAGGGCGTTCCCGTCAGCCAGGTGGTCTGGATGATCTGCCTGGTTCGCGAGAACCTCTGGGATTACCTTCAGCGCCACGCTGAGCTGGAGCGTCCCGCGGAGATCTTCGGCGAACTCGAGCTGCTGGAAATGCTCGATAAATTCTTCCACCTGGCCATCTATTACGCCTCGCTGGGACATGAGCGGGCGGCGGCCGGCTACTCGGTAAAGAGCGAAGTCGTGAGCGCCTAGGAGCCCTGTTCATGTCCTGGATCGATCAATATCGCAGCAAACTCCTCACCGCCCGCGAGGCCGTCAATTGCGTGAACTCAGGCATGCGGGTGTACATCCATCCCGGTTGCGCCGAGCCGGAAGCGCTGGTGGAAGCCCTGATGGTGCGCGCGCCTTACGTCAAGAATGTCGAGCTGATGCATCTGCTCACTTCGGGTTCCTCGCCCTATTGCGCCCCCGAAATGGCAGAGCACTTTCGCCACAACGCCCTCTTCGTCGGTGGCAACGTTCGCGAGGCCATCAATGACGGCCGGGCCGACTACACGCCCATCTTCCTCAGCGAAGTCGAGGCGTTGTTCGAGAGCGGCGAGATGCCGATCGACGTCGCGCTCATTCAGGTTTCGCCGCCCGATCCCCATGGGTACTGCAGCTTCGGCGTGGGCGTGGACTGCACGCTGACGGCTGCCAAGTACGCCCGCCGCGTCGTGGCACAGGTAAATGCACAGATGCCCCGCACCTACGGCGACAGCTTCATTCATGTAAATGAAATCGATGCCATCGTGGAGCTTTCGCGCCCGCTATGCGAGTTGAAGAAGCAGCCCAGCAACGAAGTCTTCCAGCAGATCGGCATGCGCGTGGCGTCTCTGATTGAAGACGGCGCAGTCTTACAATGTGGGATAGGAGCCATTCCCGACGCAATCTTGCCCAACCTGACGGACCGCAAAGACCTCGGTGTTCACAGCGAGATGATCTCCGATAATGTGATCCCGCTGATTGAGGCTGGGGTCATCAACGGCCGGCGCAAGAACATGAAGCCGCGCAAGGTGATCCTCGGTTTCGTGCTGGGGACGCGCAAGCTCTTCGACTTCATCGACGAGAATCCCATCTTCGAGTTCCACCCCTCGGCGTACACCAACGATCCATTCCGCATCGCGGCGAACGACCGCATGGTGGCAATCAATTCCGCAATCGAGGTTGATTTGACCGGACAGGTCTGCGCCGAGTCTATCGGCTCGCAGTTCTACAGCGGCTTCGGCGGGCAGCTCGATTTCATCCGGGGGGCGGCTCGCTCCAGGCGCGGCAAGCCAATCATCGCTCTTCCCTCCACGGCGAAGGACGATACCATCTCGCGCATCGTGCCACGGCTCGCGCCCGGCGCAGGCGTGCTGACCGGGCGCGGCGATGTGCATTACGTAGTCACCGAGTACGGAGTCGCTTATCTGCACGGGCGCAATGTGCGGCAGCGCGCCGAGGCGCTGGTACAGATCGCTCATCCCAAGTTTCGCGACGAACTCTACGAATACTGTGAACAACAACGCTGGTTTCAGCGCAATACTTACGAGCAGCAGTGCGAGGGTAACAATGTCATCGCAACCGCGCGGTAACGTCATCATCGATCTCGAAGAGTGCAAAGGATGCGGCTTGTGTGTGGAGTCGTGTCCCCCAGAATGTCTTGAACTGGCGCCCGAGCTGAGCAAGTACGGAGTTCATCCGGCGCAATACACCGGCGAGGACTGCACGGGCTGCGGCGCGTGCTTCTACTGTTGTCCGGAGCCCGGCGCGATCACCGTGGAGCGGCTTTCGCCGCCCGCCAAGCCATTATCAGCAGCAACCCCGAAGCAGGAGGTAGGCAATGCGGCAGCTGTGTAAAGGAAATGTCGCCATCGTCAAAGGCGCCGTGCTGGCCGGCTGTCGCGCCTTCTACGGATATCCCATCACACCGGCCAGCGAGATCGCCGAGTACGCGGCGCTGCTCATACCCGAAGTCGGCGGAACCTTTGTGCAGGCGGAGAGCGAGGTCTCGGCGATCAACATGGTGTACGGCGCTGCCGCGGCGGGACAGCGCGTGATGAGCGCGTCCTCCGGTCCCGGACTGAGCCTGATGCAGGAGGGCATCTCCTACATGGCCGGCGCTGAGCTGCCCGGAGTGATCGTCGACGTCGTTCGCGGCGGCCCGGGCCTGGGCAACATCGCGCCTGAGCAGAGCGACTACTTCTGTGTTGTGAAGGGCGGCGGCCACGGCTGCTACCGCAATATCGTGCTCGCCCCTGCGTCGGTGCAGGAGATGTTCGACCTCACGGTCCTGGCGTTTGAACTCGCCGATCGCTATCGCAATCCGGTGGTCATCATGACCGACGGCTATGTCGGCCAGATGATGGAGCCGCTCGAGATCAAGATACGCGACATCGTGCCGCCGGACAAAGACTGGGCGGTTAAAGGCACGCCGGAGAGCAAGAAGAATCTCGTCAGCTCCATCGTGCTCGAGCCCGATGCGCTGGAGAAGCACGTCCGCCATCTGGAATCGAAGTATCAGCTGGCACAGGAGCTGGAGAGCCGTTACGAGAACTATCTCACCGAAGACGCGGAGATTCTGCTGGTCGGATTTGGCATCGTCGCCCGCGTGTTGCGCTCGGCGGTCGATCAGTTGCGGGCGCAAGGCGTGAAGGCAGGATTGTTCCGGCCAATCACGCTGTGGCCCTTCCCTTCCCGCGAACTCTGCGAGACGGCCAAGCACGTGAAGCAAGTGCTGGCTGTCGAGCTGAGCACGGGGATGATGGTGGAGGACGTGAAGCTGGCGCTCAACGGCAGCGTTCCGGTGGAGTACTACGGGCGCGTCGGCGGCAACGTTCCCATGGTGGAGGAGATCACGGCACAGGTCTTCGCGCGCATGGCAGCGCATGTGTAAGGGAAGGCGTCAGCAGGAAGATTGTGTCGCCGGCTGAAGCCGGCTGGGATAGGTAATTCATGCACGCAGACGCTGGCCTGAAGGCCAGCTCTACCGAAACCTGGCACTCGCTGGAGATGGCGGTAAGACAGGAGAAACTTGTGGAAGGCTATCAGGTAATTCACGAAAAATCGCCGGCGTTCTACGACAAATACGAGCGCAAAGCCGAACTCCAACACCAGACGCACTATTGCCCTGGCTGCGGACACGGTGTCGTCCACAAACTGATTGCCGAGGCCCTGACCGAACTTGGCGTGCAGGACCGCACCGTGCTCGTCAGCCCGGTCGGCTGCTCGGTCTTCGCCTATTACTACTTCGACGTCGGCAACGTGCAGGTGGCTCATGGCCGCGCTCCGGCGGCTGCCACCGCGCTCAAGCGCGCCAATCCCGAATCCATCGTCATCTCGTATCAGGGCGATGGTGACCTGGCGGCGATCGGCACGGCGGAGATCATTCACGCAGCGAACCGTGGCGAAAACATCTGCGTGTTCTTCGTCAACAACTCGATCTACGGCATGACCGGCGGGCAGATGGCGCCCACGACACTCGTCGGCCAAAAGAGCACCACCTCGCCATGGGGCCGCCGCTCCCGCAATGAAGGACTGCCGATCCACATCTGCGAGCTTTTGGCGGGGCTGGAAACGCCCGCGTATCTAGAGCGCGTCGCGCTCAGCGACATGAAGAACATCATGAAGGCAAAGAAAGCGGTGAAGAAGGCGCTGGAACTCCAGAAGAACGGTGGCGGCTTCTCGCTGGTGGAATTCCTCTCGCCTTGCCCCACCATTCTCAAGATGGATCCGGTCGTGGCGCGCAACTGGGTCGCTGAGACGCTGGTGAAGGCATTTCCGCTGGGCGTCTTTCGCGACCGCAAGCCGGAGCTGCCGGTGGATCCGCAAGTGCCAGTGAAGAGTGTCGCGGAAGCCCTCGAAGTGCACGAGGACGCCACAACCAAGCCGACCGTTCGGCGGCACCATCATACTCGCGATCTCAGCGTGAAGATCGCCGGATTCGGCGGCCAGGGTGTGCTGCTGATGGGACAACTGCTGGCAGAGATGGGCCTGCGCGAGCAGATGGAAGTGAGCTGGCTGCCATCGTACGGCCCGGAGATGCGCAGCGGCAGCGCGCATTGCCATGTCATGCTCTCGCACGATCGCATCGGCTCGCCACTGATCTCCCAACCCGATGTGCTGGTCGCGATGAACGAGCTTTCGCTGCGCAAATTCGCCCCGACAGTAGCCTCCGGCGGACTGATTCTGTACAACAGCACAAAACTGCCGGAAGGTTTGAGCACTCCACAGGCGCGCGTGATCTGCGTTCCGGCGGCGGAAATCGCCGACGGGCTTGGCTCAGCCAAAGTCGCAAACGTTGTCATGCTCGCTGCCCTGCTCGAAGAAACCGAGTGCCTCCCGGCCGAATCGGCCATCAGCGTACTGGAAGAGACGGTGAAGAACCCGAAGCTGCTCGAACTGGATAAGAAAGCCATTGCAGCCGGGCAGAACTACGTGGACACCCAGATCGAGGTTGGCGCGGTAGCCCAGCCGGACGGGTATTCGTACTAGCGTTCAGCAGTCAGCAATCAGCATTCAGTCGCCTCCGGGCCGTTGGACTGGAGGCGATTTCCTTTGGGCACGTATTTGCTCCACGCTCTCACACGCTCGCGTGACCAGGCTCACTGCGGCTTCCCGCACTTCGGGTTTGCAATACAAGCGACGATCGGAGATTCATCATGTCATCGAAAAACGAAATGTCCGTTTGTCCACTTTGTCATGGTCGCGGCACGGAACGGAAAGAGCTGTTGGTAGTTCGCTGGCGCAGCCGCGAATTTGAGCAGCAACTACAGAAGATTGCCGATGAGGCAGCTTTTGGCTCGAGCAGCGGGCTTGATGATCCGTTCGAAGTCGCAGAGCCCATCTATAGCAACGAAGCGGATTAGCCCTGCACTGCGGAGGCGGCTAGTTCCCCTCGCCTGGCGGGAAGGCTCCCGCTGTGCTGCTGCCGCGCTTCCGAATGACCACGTAGCAAATCCCATAGACAAGAAAAGCCGTAATCAGCACGGCAAAGAAAATCGACTGCTGCATGCTGATGGCGAAGGCCAGGACGGCGGCGGCCATGACCCACATGAAGGCTTCGCCGAGGAAACCGCCGGCCCAGTTCGGCTTGGCGCCGCCGGACGGCAATTTCGGTCGCAATGCGGGCAGAAGGCGTGGCACTGCATTGCAGTACGCACGATAGCTTTCACCCTGTGAGCCGAGTATTTCGCGCTCCTCCCGCAGGATGAGGCGATAGTCGAAGATGAAAACCCCGAGGATTAGGATCGCCATTCCGATACGGCTCGCCATCACAGCGAAGCCGATCGCCAGCCCAATATTGCCGAAGTAGAGAGGATTGCGCAGGTAGCGATACGGGCCGTCGGCAACCAGGCGGCTAGTATGCAGCCGCATGTCGACCATCACCTCTGGATTCAGGTAGGCCGTTCCCCAGGTGCGGACAGCAGCCGCCGCGATGCATGACGCTGCGCCGACTGCGAAGATCGCATGGTATTGCCAATCGGCCGGCGAAACACCGCGCAGGTGTGCGATCCAGTCAACGATTGCCTGCCCGGCGTTTACGTGATCGAACGAGTAGCTGGCAAAGGCGATCCAGAAGATCGCTCCGAAGATCCAGAAGCGGTACTTGAACTCAAAATTGCTGGCAGTCAGCATCCATTTCTGCCTTTCATTTGCGCGTAGAGATCATACGCTCTGGTCCTCCACCTGTCCTCGCGTACAGGTAAGAACAGGTAAAGCCAGCTGTCCCTAATTGCGGCCAAAGGCCAGTATCAGCCAACGTTGCGAGGCTCTAGTGTGGATGTCAGCGGTGCAAATCAGGTTCAGTTACCAGAACTGGTAGCTGACGTAGGGCTGGCGGGCTTAAAAGGGGGAGCTCGTCGGCCCTGTTGTGTTTAGGCCCAGGTTAGTCCGACGATGCCAACCCTGCAGCAGACGCACACTGACTGGAGGGTAGCACTGCTAAGGTGCTAAGTAAGAGGTCTAGGAAATCTGCGGTGTTTACCGGAGTTCCCTCGGATTAGGGCGCTTGCTATGGTTCAGACACTCATGACACGCGCTCGCACGATAGCTCTTTTTCTGGCTGCAATTCTGCCTGCTACATTAGCCTCGGCTCAGGAAGCAAGCTTGCCGCAGCTGGCCGCAAGCTCCTCTCCTGTTTCGCAAACGAACTTGCCGGACTCGCCTGAGCAAACGGCGTCGCTGATGGCAACCCGCGCTCCACTCATGGAGACGCCTACTGCGCTGATGGTGGCTCCCGTCGCCCAGCCGCAGATCCCAGCGGAGCACAAGTTCTTCGACCGGCAACAACTGATTGGAGTCTACGCCCACAGTGGCGTGCGACTGGCTGACACCATCAAGACCTGTCGCGAACTGGCGCACGGCGGCGTGGAGGATTGGATACCGACGCAATCGTGTGCCGGCATTGCCGCGTGGCAGGCCGGCTCGGTCGGACTCGCCTTGGGAATCGGATGGCTGCTGCACAAGCATGGCCATCATAGCCTGGAGCGGATTGTGCCGTGGGTTGGCACGAGCGCCTCGGCGGCGGGACTCACGAAGAGCGTATTTAACATCTACTAAGCACTTCTGCGAAAATCGATAGAGTTCGCCTTGAGGCCAGAGTCCAGATGCTCTCGCAAAACCTGGAGCGGCTTCAGCCGCGGCCACCATAATTTCTTTCCTGGTTTTCGGTATCATCGAACAGCATGGGTACCGACGTTCAGCACTGGCGCAAGCAGATTGACGAGGCCCATCAACGTATCGGCGACTTTGTAAATAAAACTTCCGTCACCCTTATCGAAAATGAGCCGCGAGCGGGGTCTGCCAAGGGCTTCCTGAAAGACGAGCATTTACAGAAGACCGGCTCGTTCAAGCTGCGAGGCGCGAGCAACCGAGTCTTCAGCCTGTCTCCCGAAGAAGCCGCTTGCGGAGTGATGGCGTCTTCCACGGGCAATCACGGACTGGCCGTAGCGGCGGCTGCGCAGCATCGTAGAGTCGATGCCGAAGTGTATGTCTGTTCCCAGGTCTCGCCCAGGAAGCTGGGCCTGATCGAACAGTACGGCGCCCGCGTGGTGACCGTGGGCGACACGCCGCTGGAAGCCGAGCTTGCGGCGAGGGCTGCCGCCGCCGAGCGCGGCAAAACCTATATCTCGCCTTATAACGACGCACTGGTGGTCGCCGGACAAGGCACGATTGCCAGGGAGATTGTGGAACAACTCGGCGAGGTGGATGCCATCTACGTCGTAGTTGGCGGCGGTGGGCTGATCGGAGGCATGGGAGCGTATATCAAGTCGGTCTCGCCCAAGACCGAAGTCGTCGCTTGCTGGCCGGCGAATGCTCCCGCCATGTACGAGTGTCTGCGCGCAGGAAAGATCATTGACGTAGCCGAGGAGCCGACGCTTTCACAGAGCACTGCCGGCGGAGTTGAGCCGGGATCGATTACCTTTGCGCTCTGCCAGAGCGTCATCGACCGCAGCGTCCTGGTGACGGAAAAGGAAATCCTGGAGTGGATGCGCTGGGCGCACGCGCGAGGCTGGGCCGTGGAAGGCGCGGCCGCGGTGGCGATTGCGGCTTTCTTCAAAGATGCGCCACAGCTAAGCGGGAAGACAGCGGTGATTGTTTCGTGCGGCGGCAACACGTCGCCGGAGGTGATGAAGAAACTGTAATAAGCGAGTGCGCTTCCGATGTTCTTTAGTATTGGTTCTGTATCGGCTGCCCGGTGTCAACGATCTGCGCTTTGCGGATCTGGCCCTTGCTGTCGCGGATGAACATGTAGCCCTTATCGACGCGGCAACGTACCTGCTGTCCTGAATTCATCTCCACCTCAGGTCCAGGCCGCGCAATCTGATAATTCACTCTTCCAACCCGAACGAAGTACAAGATGCTGCTGGCCGCCATAGGCAAGCCCTGCGAGACTTCGGTGGTCCACATTGTCACATCGCAGGTTTTGTAGGACTGGGCAAAAGCTGTGGTCGCGGTCAGTAACACAAACCAGATGCAGCAGCGCTTCATCGTTGCAAACCCTCCGCTGGTGGAACTTCGCAACACCGGGATTCTGGTTTTGGTGCGCATTCTACCGAGGCAATCTTAGCGTCATGAGAGAGGATTATTGTTGGCAAATACTTTGGAAGTCGCCGAATAGTTACGGCCACTTCTTCCTACAGGGGGCCAAGCTTCGGTGGATGTGATTGACGGCCTGTTAGTGTGGCCAAACGGACAATGAGCCTCAAATCCATTGCGTGGCTAGATTTTGCAGGCATAAGGCGACCACCGGCGCTCGCCCGCATTATGTCTCCAAGAGTTGACATCTGCTTAACGAAGTGCTGACAACTCCGCTGGCGAATGACCGTAGTTTCAATGGCGTCACGGCATATGAACGCCGATGATCAACAATTGTTAGCAGGAGATCGGCGCAACCCGGTTGAGGTGGCCTGGGAGCATCCAATGTCGTTCGACACTGCTCAAGCCGATGCGGCAACCATCTCCTCTGCGTCAACACATACTCGCGCGTCTTTGTTAAAGCGGCTTATTCTTCTCGGGGAATGGCTGCTTCTGCTTGCTGCCGTCGCATACATCGGCGGCCGGGCCCTGCCAAAGGCCTGGCAGCGTCTCAATACCGACTTCCCGAACTACTACGTCACGGCCCGCCTGCTGCGGGAAGGTTACAGCACCAACCGCGTCTATGAATGGATCTGGATACAACGGCAGAAGGACCGCATGGGGATCGGCCCGGCGGACCAGCCCGTTGTAGGCTTCATCCCTCACACTCCTTTTTCCGCGCTCCTGATGCGGCCTCTAACATATTGGCCGCCGCTCGCTGCGAAACGAATCTGGATCGTCTGTAATCTGCTGCTGGTCGCAGCCGTGGTGAGTTTGCTGCGTTCGCTCACGCAGCTTCCGTGGCGCGGGATCGCGTTGTTGACGTGCCTGAATTTTCCGCTCTTACGAAACCTTGAGTATGGACAGTACTACATCGTACTGCTGTTTCTGCTCACGGCTGCTCTCTGGCTTTATGTGAGGGAGAAACGTTTCTCCGCTGGAATGCTCATAGGGGTAGCGGCCGCGCTGAAACTGTTTCCCGCGTTGTTTCTGATTTACTTTCTCCGCAAACGCGATCTGCGGGCCGGTCTTGGATTAATGACTGGAGCGCTGGTCTCCGTGGCTGCCTCGGTTTGGGCATTTGGGCCCGGGCTGCACCGTATCTATCTGACCCAGGTACTACCATGGGCGCTTCGCGGAGAAGCAAACGATCCCTATAACCTAAGGTCGGGCTCGCTCTCATCGCTCCTGCACCGGGTGCTGATTTACGAGCCGGAGTGGAACCCTCATCCGCTGACGCACGCGCCGGCGGTGTTTGCAGTACTTCATCCCTTGCTGCAAATGCTGATTCTTGTGCCTGTGATTTACCTGATCACTTCGCGGCGCGATGATTGGCGACAGGTTGAAATGGAGTGGTCGAGCTTTATTGTCGCGTTGCTTGCGATCTCGACTTTGACGGCCTTCTACCATTTCACTTTGCTGCTGCTTCCGGTGTCGGTTATGGCAGCCATGTTTTGGCAGGAGGGGGAGCGCCTGACCCTGGGCCTGCTACTGATTCTTTACCTGGGAATCTGTTTTCCGAAGTGGCCCGTTGCCGCCGCCGGCGGCTGGCGCGTATTTCTGAGCATGCCCAGGCTCTATTTGTTGCTGTCGTTAGTCGTGCTCTGTTGCGTGAGTCTCTCCCGCCGGCGCAAGGAAGAAGGCGAGCACCGGACAGAGCGATGGATCTGGGCCGCGGCGTTATGCGGCGTCGTGGTATTTCAGGTTGCCACGACCCTCCACCATCAGCGAGGCGTGTACGAGAGCCGCGCCGCGCGGCTTATTACCTCACCAGAGTTTGATCTCAGCAGCGAGCCTCTGGCACGGGCAGACGGCCAGGTGGCTTTCATAACGATGCGAGTGGACGGTTACGCCGAGGCATCGCTAGACAGCTTGGGTGTCCATCTGCGCCCCAATACCGCAGATCAGCTCAGTCACACTGCCGCCGCGGAGACGAGTTGGATCGAGGAAGCTGGAACACGACGGCAAATTGTGCGATCAGCACCGAATGAACCAGCCAGCGTTGAACTGACCAATGCCGAGAACCCCGTTGCCTCTCCGGACGGCCGATGGCTGGCGTACCTGTTGACCCACAGCGGCAAAGGCGAATTGTGGATACGGCCGTTGCAGGCATCCCATCGTGCGGATACCCAGGTCACGAACGCAAATTTCGATGTCGAAGAGATGAGCTTCCTTCCTGATGGTTCGTTGATCTTTGCCGCTTCGACAGCTGACAGCCCTTCAGCCTTATATATGAGGACACAGGATGGGAGCATCCACCCTCTCAACGTCTCTGACGCGCGATATCCTGCCGCGTCCCCGGATGGCCGATGGCTGGTTTATAGCCTACTTCATCGAGGGGCATGGAACCTTTGGTTGCAAGACCTGCAAAGCGGGGCCACACGCCGCTTGACGGATGCCGATTGCAACGACATCGCGACGACCTGGCAGCTTGACTCAAAAACCATCATCTACGCCAGCGATTGTGGACGTGCGCTGTGGTCCACAGCACTGTACCGGCGGAATGTAGTCCGTTAACGCCCGACATTGCGTGTTCAAGGCAGGTGGTCAGTCGAATCGAAATCCGCAATTGGATGTTTCGTTGATGAAATGCGCCTAACAAGATGAATAGTTGGCTGCCGACCCGGTGATGGGCGGCCGACAGAACCAGGAGTCTATTCATTGGGTGCAACGCAGTTCAGGGCGTAACCTCGAACACCACTCCCCCGCCGCCCCCAAAAGTTGTTCCGTAGAGATTGCCTTGTGCGTCCAGGATGAGGTCGCCGTTCGGATAGCCGCCGTCGCTTCCATTGGTGAAGTCATACAGGTCGGTATAGGTATAGCTCCCGCCGCTCGGGATAAGCTCAAACACTGAGCCATAGCCATACAGACCATCGCAGTAGGTCACACCAAACAGGTTGCCGGCACTGTCCAGCGTCAGTCTGCCCCTGACACCACACGGGCCGGTACCGTCGATGCTGTACAAGGTTGTGAACGTCCACCCACTGCCGCCGTGAGTCAGTTTGAAGATCGTGCCGCCGTGGCCCGCGCCACCGGAAGTTGTGGCGCCATACAGGTTCCCGGAAGCATCCAGAATCACGCTCACCGGCTCCGCGCCGTCGCTGCCGCCAACGAAGGCGTAAATGGTCTGCTCCGTCCAGCTGCCGCCTGAGTTCGACAGCTCGTAAACCGCGCCCGGGCCGTTTGGACCTCCGCGTTGAAACACGCCATAAAGATTGCCAGAGCTGTCGGCAACGACGCCGTTCAGAGGAAGCACGCCGTATGTGTGGTCTGGCGGCGAAAAGATGACGGTCTCGTTCCAGGTGCCATGCTGCAGCTGGTAAATCGTGCCCAATCCCGCAGCACCACCATCCTCCGTCGTGCCATAGATGTTCCCGACAGCATCCATCAAGAGCGCACCGCTGGGTCCGCCCCCGCCATTGCCGTTCGTGAAATTGTGCAGCAATTCGCCGTTCCAGGGTTGAAGCACGGAACGCGGCGCAGTTTGTGAGGGATACAGATGAAACACGCCGCCGCAAGGATCGCAGCCGTAGTTGTAGAAAAGCGTGCCTACCAGCGTACCATCGGGCGCGATCAGCAGCGGACTCTGCGGATCGATGTTTCCGACGATGGGAAAATTGAAGAGTGGAGTATAGAGCCAGCTTGAACCATGTTGCTTCAGCTTGAAAGCTTCGCCATCGCGGCCGCCTGCATCAGTGTAGGTCGTGGTGCCATACAGAGCTCCGCTCCTATCAATCGCCAGGCCGGCAGCTGGTTGTACCGAATCCTGATAGGTGAATACATGAAGAACCGTGTAGTTCTGGGCGGTGGCAGGTTGGGCTGCGAATGGGAGCAGAGCACAAACCAATGCAATAGTCAGCAACACAATACGAACCTTATCGCAGAGGTAACAACAGAATAGCTGGATTTTAGGAGTCATCATCGCCCCCGCACTGCGTTCCACCACAGCAGGCAGTCCGACGAGGACGTACTCTATCGCGAAAGTGTTTGGGGCGCTAGCGCGAATCCGCTTTCGCGTAAATTGGTGGGAATATTAAAAACCGCTCCTGGCTGTACTCTTATCCGTTGCCGCCCTCGGCGGAAGGGGCGCGGACAGTCTGGCCTTGTGGAGGCTCGGTATAGCTGTTGACCATGTCCTTCAGCTCTTTGCTAGGCTTGAAGAAGGGGATCTTTTTGGCGGGGACTTCAACCCGATCGCCGGTTTTGGGGTTGCGGCCGACTCGAGACTTGCGCTGGCGGGTGCGGAAGCTGCCGAAGCCGCGGATCTCGATCTTGTCACCGGCGCGTAGCGAGCGCACCACGCTTTCGAAGATGGTCTCGACGATGACCTCGCTGTCTTTGCGCGTCAGTTCGGTCAGCCGGGAAACTTCATCGATCAAGTCTGCCTTGGTCATCTCGCACGCCCCTTGTTACGGTACGGCTCAGTTTACCAGCACATGGGATACTCTCAAATTGCCGGAGTGTTGGCAAGTACAAGTTTACATTGAGGCTTAGGCGCCTTTCTGACTCGTTGCAGCGGGTCTGGAGACTCCTCCCAGAACGCCACAGGCTCATAGAAGATTCCCGGGATCGACGCTAGGCAGATCGGCCGATCGCCGGTACATTATTTCCAGAGGTAGTAAAAACCGACGTTGCTCCGCATCAGCTTGTCCGGGTTCGGAAAGTACTCCGAGGCATCCCCGAAGACAAGATCCAGCACGCTCTTGCGCTCCTTCTCCGGATGAACAATGGTGGGTTCGCCTTTGATGCCGACGGATTTCGCCGTATCGTCGATAGCGGCCCGGAAGTCGCCTATCTGGTCGACCAGTTTGAGCGGCAGTGCCTGCTCGCCGGTCCAAACCTTGCCATCGGCCAGCGAGCGAATCTGGTCGTCATTCATTTTGCGGCCCACGGCAACGCTGTGGATGAACTGCGTATGCATGTCATCGATCAGGCCTTGCAGGTAAGCGCGCTCGGCGGGAGTCAGCTCGCGCGTGGGCGAACCTGTGTCCTTGAACTCGCCCGCTTTGAGGACAACCGCTTTCAGCTTGGCCCACTTGATGAGCTCTTCGTAGTTGTACCATTCGGCGATCACGCCGATGGAGCCGACGATGCTGGCGTCATCGGCGAAGATTTTGTTGGCGGCGGACGAGACGTAGTATGCGCCGCTGGCGCCAACTGTACCGATGGATGCCACAATTGGCTTATTCTTCTTGTCGCGAATTCGAAGGACCTCGCGATAAATTTCTTCGGATGCGGCGGCGCCGCCTCCGGGAGAATCGACGTGGAGGATGATCGCCTTAATGGAGCTATCGTCGGCAAACTCGCGCAGTTGTTCGACAACGTCCTTCGGATTGAGGATCACGCCTTCGAGATCGACGACGCCGATCTTGTCGCCGAAGCCGGCGAAGGTGTCTTTCTGCTGCGAGCGGACCGAGAAGTAGACCAGTGCGAAGATCGCCACGAGGAAGAGGAAGAAAGCTCCGCCGCCGACGATTACCCACAGGAACACTCGCGAGCGGGGCTGATCGGTCATACCAGAACCATAAGTGTAGCAGACGCTATCTTGGCGGCTGCATCCCAATCCTTCTAGCGCCCAAAGGCTCCACACATTCCACAACGATGGATTGTGTGGGACACGCGGATCTTTCCTGTTCTCCGGAAAGCCAGGCGGCAAGTTATTTCAATGCGGAATGGACGGCGATGAGCTGGTCGAGGACGTCGGGCAGGAGCTTCAGATCCAAAGCATTCGCGCCGTCGGACTTCGCTCCGGCGGGGTTGTCGTGGACTTCTACGAAAATGCCATCTACGCCCGCAGCAACAGCTGCGCGAGCCAGCAGAGGTATGAACTCCGGCTGCCCTCCACTTGCTGCCACATCACCATTTCCCGCCGAAGGCAGTTGCACCGAATGCGTGGCGTCGAAAACAACTGGCGCAAACTTCCGCATGATGGCGAGCGAGCGCATGTCGACCACGAGGTTGTTATAGCCAAAGCTGGCGCCGCGCTCAGTCAGGAAGACACGCTCCCCGCCGGCTTCTCGGACCTTCTCAACGGCGTGTTGCATGTCCCACGGTGAGACGAACTGCCCCTTCTTTATATTAACGGCGCGACCGCTCTTGCCTGCCGCAATGAGCAGATCGGTCTGGCGGCAGAGAAAGGCGGGGACCTGCAGGATGTCTACCGCCGCGGCGACCCGTGGAACGTCGGCGGCTTCGTGAACGTCGGTGAGAACAGGGACGTGCGTTGCCTCGGCGATGCGGCGCAGGATGCGGAGGCCTTCGTCGAGTCCAGGTCCGCGAAAGCTTCGAATGGAAGTGCGGTTCGCCTTGTCGTAAGAGGCTTTAAAGACGTAAGGCAGGTTTTTCGCGCGCGCGATGGCGGAGATCGCCTCGGCCATTTTCAGCGCGTGGCCTTCGCTTTCGATAACACATGGGCCGGCAATGAGGAAAAGCTTGCCTCCGCCGATGGTCACGTTGTCGGTTTGAAAGTAAGAACGCACTCTTGAATGATACAAGGCACGGGCCGAGGTTAGACCAAAAGATGGCCGAACCTGGTGAACAAAGATGAACCGGGTGTCCTCACCGCGAACACCGCTCGAGCAGGAGATCAACCGCTCAGGATGCCCACGTAGCTCCGGCTGAGGTAGCGTCTTCCTCCGCAAAGAATATTTTTCGCACCTCCTCGCTGAACGGCATCTCCGGGCCGGAGAACATGTGGTCGGGTTGACGCATGGGGTTCTCGCCGATCAGCGGCATGGCCCTGGCGCGACGTTCATCGGCCGCGGGCCCCGTTGCCAGATAAAACTGCGTGTACCAGTTATCGACCATATGCATGACGTGTATGTAGCGATCATGCTCCAGGGCGTAGGCGTGTGCGGCGGCGTCCCAATCTTCGGCGGCACGTAGATGATCGGCAAGGACGCGGACATCGCGCAGGGTCAATGCCAGGCCCTGTCCCCAGGAAGGGTCGCTGGCTGCAGCCGCGTCGCCGATTAGAGTTACGCCATCGCGGTACGGATGCTCGACCCACGTCTGCGCGGCGGAAAAGGCGGCCAGCGGTCCGGCCGCGACCGCGCCGTCGAAGAATGCGGCGTGTGCACCGTCGCTCTTGCAAGCATCGATGAAGTGCGCAACGTCGGCTGTGCCTTGATGCCGCGCCTGACCTCCGCCGTAACAGAAATACGCGCGAACGCGGCCATTGCCCTGCGGGAAAACCGCCGCCGTCTGACCCAGTCGCGAGTTGATGAAGATGTGGCCTGTGTCCTCGCGAGCCGAGACGTTATCGAGAAGAATGCCGGCGATCATGCGGTCTTCGGGATCACGCTGCTGGGCGAAGCCGCAGGCTGAGCGCACGGTGGAAGAGCGCCCGTCGGCGCCGACGACGAGGCGGCCGCTCAGCTCTTCGCTCTGTCCCTGATCATTGATCGTGACCCGCGCCGGCGAGCCTGGACGAACGTTCGCAACCGACGCACCACGCCGGACATGGGCGCCGGCCGATTCTGCCGACGCGATCAGGACCTCCTGCATCTCGGGATGAAAGAAGGAAGTACAGGGCAGGCCCTGCGGCGTTGTGGCCGGCATTTCGCGGCGGACCATCAAGCTCTGCTCGCTGTAGAAGTCGACCCACGGGACTTCGTGGGCGACCCGATCATCCAGCAGATCTAGAACCCCGAGTTGCTTTGCCTCGGCGGTGCCCCAAGGAACGAGAAATTCGCCACGCACGCGGTCCTTGAACTTGAGCTCCCGTTCCACCAGCAGAACGCGTGCCCCTTTCAGCGCCATGTGCCGGGCCAGAGTCGATCCGCCCAGGCCTCCGCCAACAAGGATCAGATCGTATTGTGTCGACACGCTCGCCCCCGTCTCTCAGGAGAGATTCTATCGTAGCTCACAGGAGACGAGTCTCGGGGATACCAACCCAAATCTTGCCCTCTAGTACCAAAGAAATGCCATGTCAAATCAACTCTTTAGACAATGAACCTTCATGTCTTCCTTAAATCGATCAGCGGCCTCGCTGGGATGGGGCCTTGCTCTCGCTCAGGCGCTCCATCGTGATTAGTATCACGTGGACTTGTGATCCAGAACATGGCGGCATGGTGATGCCGTCCTATATCAATCCCAATATGGAACGCCTGTGGATTGTTTTGAAGCTGGACGGCAGCCGAAGCCATGGGCCCCGTGCCGGCGCAGAACCGTCCACCTGGACGAGGGCATGAAGATTTTCCAAGATGCGGGACACCTCTTTCGTCTGGCAGCGGTTTTTCTCCTCGGTCTGATTCTCTTTCTGGTCATCCGCAGTTTCCTGGTGCCGCGCAGCTTTGGCCGCTACGGACATTACCGTGCAAACGCGATAACTGAGACTGCTGCCCTTCCAGTCAACTATGCCGGACATCAGGTCTGCGAAAACTGTCACGGCGACGTTCTGGAGGTTAAGAGCAAGGGCGTGCACAAAGGGGTAGCCTGCGAATCCTGCCATGGCCCACTGGCTGCTCATGCCGAGGATCCGGCCTCAGTTTTGCCTGTCAAGCTCGACACGGCTGTGCTCTGTGCGCGATGTCACCAGGAGAACATCGCCAAACCAAAGACATTCCCCCAGGTCAACGCCGCCGAACACTCCGGCGGAGCCGCATGCAACACCTGTCATCAGCCCCATAGTCCGGCGATGGATACAGAGGTGAAGCAATGACGATCACCCGTCGCCAGTTGCTAATACTCTTGCCCGCCGCAGCTGTCGCCTGGAATTACATTTTGGCCGGCACTCCGGAAGCGTCTCCCAACTACAACATGGCGGAACACTGGTGGGCGATGCTCGTCGACATAACCAAGTGCATCGGTTGCGGAAGCTGCGTGCGAGGCTGCCAGCAGGAGAACCACGTTCCCGACGGCTACTATCGCACCTGGGTGGAGCGCTATCACATCGAAGACTGGCAGATGGAGTATCCGGAGGTGGATTCGCCAGATGGCGGCAAGAATGGGTTCCCTCCGGCAAAGGAGACCGGCGGCAAGAACTTCTTCGTTCCCAAGCTATGCAATCATTGCGCGGATTCGCCCTGTACGCAGGTGTGTCCGGTAGGAGCGACCTTCGTCAGTCCTGATGGCGTAGTCCTCGTCGACCAGAAATACTGCCTCGGCTGCCGCTATTGCGTGCAGGCGTGCCCTTACGGCTGCCGCTTCATCAATCCGCAGACAGAGACGGCCAACAAATGCACGCTCTGTTATCACCGGATCACGAAAGGGCTGACCACAGCATGCTGTGAAGTCTGTCCTACCGGAGCGCGGCAACTGGCCAACCTGAAAGATCCGAAAGATCCCATTCATGATTTTCTGCGCACACATAGCGTGCAGGTCTTGAAGCCGCAGATGGCGACGAGATCAAAGTGCTTCTACAACGGCCTGGATGGGGCAGTGCGATAAGGAGACTCTTGTGCATATTCCAGTCGACGGATTCATGTACCCGAACGAGGTGGAACTGCAATGGAGTGTGTTGATCGTGCTCTACCCGTTTCTCACCGGCCTTGTGGCCGGGGCATTCATACTGGCATCGCTGGAACGGGTGTTTCAGGTACAGGCGGTGAAGCCGACGTATCGTTTAGCTCTGCTGACGGCACTTGCGTTCCTGCTGGTTGCTCCCATGCCGCTGCAGCTGCATCTCGGACATCCGGAGCGCTCTTTCGAAATGTACCTGACGCCGCATGGCTCCTCGGCCATGGCGATGTTTGGTTTCGTGTACCTCTGGTACTTGCTGGCAGTGCTCGTACTAGAAATCTGGCTGGATTACCGGCGCGACATCGTCATCCTCTCGCAAACGACCACCGGCTGGCGACGTGCGATTTACCGCGTACTTACTCTAGGTTCAAACAACATCAGCCCGCACGCGCTGCATATCGATGACCGTGCCGGATGGCTGATCACGGTGATCGGCATTCCATCGGCGTTTCTGCTCCACGGATACGTAGGCTTCATCTTCGGCTCGGTGAAAGCGAATCCGTGGTGGTCGTCGCCTTTGATGCCGGTAGTGTTTCTGTTCTCTGCCATGGTGTCGGGCATTGCCGTTGTACTGCTGCTGTACATGCTGCTGACCAGGCTACGCGGTGAGCCGATTGACATGCGCTGCGTCGACACGATGGCCAGGTATCTGTTCTATACGTTCATCATCGATTTCAGCCTTGAAATGCTGGATCTGGTCCACCGCATCTACGAAGCCGACGAATCTTTCCGCAGCCTCGATTTCATGGTGCATACGCGACTCTACTTTTCCCAGATCGTCCTGCAGATCCTGCTCGGAACGCTAGCCCCCATCATCCTTCTGGGAATAACGCAGGTAATCAAGCTGAGCGATCTCGTCCGGAAGCGCATTTACGCAACCGCCGGCTGTCTCACGTTGATTGGAATCTTTGCCATGCGTTGGAATGTCGTCATCGGAGGGCAGTTGTTCTCCAAGAGTTTTCTTGGCTATACCACGTACAAGATGGGCTTCGTGGCCAGGGAAGGCCTTCTAACCGCAATCGTTCTCAGTATTCTGCCGTTTGTTTTCCTGTGGGCACTGGTAAAGATTCTGCCGCCTTGGCCCGAGAAAGCTCTGCTGGCCAGAAGCGCCTCGCCACAGTAGCGCAATCCCGAACCGACAAACTACGTTTGCGATTAGTGCAGATCAGGGACCAAACATCGGCTGCCTCACTCGCGGAGGCGTTGAACCGCGCCTCTGACGTCCATGATTACCCAGCGACTTGCCCCGCGGTAGTGGCTCAGGGCTCTTTGGCCGCAAGAACCGGAATGCGGTCTCCAGTTCGGCAGGTAGACTACATTCAGGGTAATCAGAAAATGGATGCGAACGAATTCCGCGAGTTGGGCCACAAAGTTGTGGACCTGCTTGCCGGATACCTGAATGACATTGAGAGCAAGCGAGTGTTCCCCGATGTCGAACCTCGAACGATAAATCAGCTCTTTGCCCAGCCCTTGCCTCAGGACCCATCCTCACCGGACAGCGTGCTGGAGGAATTGCAGGCCAAGCTGCTTCCCTACTGCACTCACGTTGGCCATCCGGGATACATGGGACTGATCACGCCTTCGCCGAGCCCCGTAGGCATCATTGCGGATCTTCTCTGCTCGGGTTTGAACCAGAACGTCGGCGCTTATTCGATTGGACCGTCCGCGGTCGCGATGGAGCGCCGTGTGGTCCGCTGGCTCACCGATCTATGCGGCTATGACGAAAACGCCGGCGGCAACCTGACCAGCGGCGGCATGATGGCAAACTTCATAGGACTGAAGGTCGGGCGTGACGCGGTGACAAAAGATCGCAGCCAGCATGAAGGCGTTCGCGATCGCTGGGCGGTTTACGTTTCTGAGGAACGGCACGTTTCCATCGACAAGGCGGTCGATTGCATCGGCCTTGGACGCGAGGCCTTGCGCGCGCTGCCGACCGACGACTGCTTTCAGCTGCGACTCGATGCACTCGAGCAGGCGATCGCGGAGGACAAGAAGCACGGTGTTCGCCCGATGTGTGTCGTAGGCGTCTTTGGAACGACCAATACAGGCGCGATCGATGACCTCCGCCAGTTGCGCCGCATCGCCGATCGCGAAGGCATGTGGCTGCACGCGGACGCGGCATACGGTGGCGGCATGTTGCTGTCGCACGCATGGCCGGGGCATAACCGGGGCCTCGAGCTCGCGGACTCGATCACCATTGATCCTCACAAATGGTTCTACGCTCCGCTCGATGCTGGCGCCGTACTGGTGAAAGATCAGCGCCGGCTGACTGCGTCGTTTGGGATCAAGCCGTCCTACCTTACCGACGAATTCGATCACGCCAACGAGCGCTACCAGTATTACGTCCACGGATTCGAGCAGTCGCGCCGTTTCCGCAGCCTGAAAGTATGGATGAGCTTCAAGCGATACGGAGCTCGCCAGATCGGCGAATGGATCGACAACAACGTCCGGCAGGCGAAGCATCTTTACGCGCTGGCTGCGGGCGATCCGGATTTCGAAGCCGCCAGCAACCCGCCCATGTCAGCAATTTGCATTCGCTACAAAGGCAAAGGACTGGACGAGCAGCAATTGAGGAAGCTGCATGCCGAAGTAGCACGCCGAGTGGAAGAAGGAGGCCGCTTCTGGATTTCCACGACTGAGCTGAAAGGCAAGACCTGGTTTCGGATCAATCCAGTCAACTTTCGGACGCGTCAGGAGCACATGGAAGAACTCTTCGCCTTACTCCAGAAGGAGTGTCAATAGGCAGCTTGACTCGAATTCCGTTTCCGCAAGCCAGCGCTTCGTCTACTGCCCATCCCAGCGGACTGGGCACAGGCACTTTTGCTTCAACTGCCCGGGAAATACTTATCTCCATTTGAAAACTCTGTGAAATCACAACCTATAGCACTTAATTGCCCTTGACTTTGGATGTGCTTGGTGCCAAAAGTAGTGCAACCTCTAATAATTTCCGTACGCCTTTTCAAATGCTCCCGACTGGGTGGGGTCTTTCCCGGACGTCTACCCTCAACATCTGGCGTCGCTTGAATCTGTGCGCCCTCGTCTGCTGTGCCGGGTTTGCATCCCGGGTCGTCCTGTTCGGCCGGCCCTGCTCGAACTGTGAGGAAAACCCTTGTCGGCGACATTGCCAGACCCCGTACGATTGCGCGAAACCTTCTCCGCATTGGGTTTCGTCACCACCTGCGCGCGCATGACTCCGGTCCTGCAGTCAGCTTACAAGGCGGCACAGGTAAGCGACACGACGGTGCTGCTCGAAGGCGAGACTGGAACCGGCAAGCAGGTATTGGCGAGAGCCATTCACTGCCTCGACCAGAAGCGCTGCCGCTTTCCCTTTGTCACGGTTCACTGCAGCACCGTCAGCGAAAGCCTTGCCGAGAGTGAACTGTTCGGCCATTGCAAAGGATCCTTTTCCGGCGCCCTTGCCTCACGCGCCGGACTGTTTCAGGCAGCCCATCGCGGTACTGTGTTCCTCGATGACGTCAACGATCTTCCTCTGCGCCTGCAGCCGAAATTACTGGATGTTCTGCAACGTGGCATGGTCCGTCCGCTGGGTTCCGATCGCGAACTCAAGATTGATGTCCGCGTGATCGCAGCGGCCAATCGTGCATTGCAACCCCTGGTTGAGCAGGGCGTCTTTCGGGCGGATCTGTTTCATCGCCTCAACGTGATTCATCTCTCATTGCCTGCCTTGCGTGACCGCAGCGAAGATTTTGCCGCGTTGATGCTCGAATTCGCCAAGCGCTACGGCAGACTATATGCGCGGATCGAGTCGCTCGACCCTGAACTGATCCAGCATTTGCAGGCATGCCGCTTCGAAGGCAACGTCCGCGAACTTGAAAATGCCGTCCAGAGAATGCTCTTCATGAAAGGCGACGGCAGCTCGCTAACCCGCGAGGATTGGCTGCAGCAGGAAGACGGACCAACCGTGGGCGCGGCACGAAATGACGACCTGTTTCAAGCGGTCAGCCTGTTGTGGTTGGCGATGATGAGACAAAAGCTCCCGCTCCCGGAACTGATGCGTCGCGTGGAGAGTGAACTCCTCCAGCGGGCGCTGCAGGTCGGAGGCAAGACGCGACGCGAGATCGCCGAACTTCTGCATACCAGCGAGCGAACGCTTTATCACAAGATCAGCTCGCACGGCATCGCCGCCTCAAGCCGCAAGGCAGTTGGGTGAAGCAAGATCCACTGCCTCCGCTTAAGTTGACACTTTGAATTGCGGCCCCAACCACCTCCAGCGACATACTGCAATTACTCGCAGAGCACACTGCCAATATCTGCAAACGATTGATTGCAGGAAAATCACGCTTCCATCGCCTGACATTGCTTCTGGGCTGTCGCGCTCGTCATCCAGTTCCGCCAACTCTGGCAGATGAGGCTTTGAGGTCACCCGCGCCCTATCCTCCAACCCGGTTCCGTCTTGCTTTTGTAAGCCGCTGATTCTTCAAATCTCCGCACGCGTCTTTTTCTTAATGCCATCGCAAGCGGCGCAACCAGCGACATGGAAGACCGATTGCCAACACAACTGCCTGAGTCAAAAACATGGAGTCTTCCGCGAGTGCCCAAATAGGCGATCGAGTGAGCTTTCGCATCTCGGATGTGTTCTTGCCCGAGCCTGTGGAAGTGCTGACGCAACTCACCCCGGACGTCGAAACCCACGGAGTCGTTGTGGAGTTCTCCGACTCGGGAAGTAATCTGCGCGCCTACGCGGTGGTCCGCATTTCGCCGCAACAGGCCGTGTTACTGCCTGTCAGTGCGCTCCATGTTCTCGATTGCGAATGAGGAACACCAACGCGGTTGGCCTTGGTCCTGATTCGTCTTTGCCGGTTGCTGTAGTCACTTGAGGAGGATGGAGCTATGCCGACGTATACGTATCCCGGTGTTTACATCCAGGAAATTCCCAGTGGAGTACATACCATTACAGGTGTTGCCACCTCCATTGCTGCGTTCGTCGGATGGGCCGCTCAGGGACCGACGAACCAGGCCACACTGGTGCAGAGCTGGTCGGATTTCGCCAATCAATTTGGCGGATTGGATTCGCGGAGCTATCTGGGATACGCGGTAAATCAGTTCTTCGCCAATGGCGGGCAGCAGGCCTACATCATCCGGCTGGTCTCGGATGGAAGTGGCGGAAACACGGCCGCGGCGACTGCCCAGGTGGAAATCACCGATATTACCTTCGATTCTTCGGCCTCGCCGAGTACGGTAACGATCACATCCGGGGCCGTAGGCGGGCTCACGCTTTCGGCCGCAAGCCCCGGGAACTGGGGAAACAATTACGTCATTCAGATCCAGCCGAGAAGCGACGACTACACGCGCTTCAGTCTGTCGGTTGTCTATGTCGATCCCACAACCTCGACACAGACCATTGTGGAGACCTTTCCCAATCTATCGGTGTCATCCACCGATTCGCAGGCAAGGTACGTAGTTAACGTCGTCAACGAACAATCCCGACTGGTTACCGCCGCGATGGGTACGCCCGCGTTGACCCTGCACAACAATCCGAGCGTGCCCACCCAACCGACTCCTTCTACGCCGGCCAGTATCGGTTTGAATCACACCTCCACCGGCAACGACGGCACACCGCTGACTCCAAGCACAAGCCCAACCACGCCCGGTCCGTTTGAGACGGCACTGAACTCAAATCCTTCCGCCAGCGGTGGGGGGATTCATTTCCTGGACACGGTTTCTATCTTCAACCTGCTATGCGTACCGGGCGAGATTGTCCGCTCCACGATCAGCGACTTGCAGGCCTACTGCTTCAAGGAGCGTGCCTTTCTGCTGGTTGATAGTGAATCCACCGATACATTCTCCAGTTTGCAGAACGGTCCCGTCGGAATCACGGGCACGAACGCCATCAACTCTGCTTTTTATTTTCCCTGGATCAATCAGTTCGATCCGCAACTGAATTCGACCAGAGCGTTCCCGCCGTGCGGATTTGTCGCCGGCCTTTACGCCGCGACCGACACGTCGCGCGGAGTCTGGAAGGCCCCGGCCGGAATTGACGCCAGCCTGAGCGGCGAGTCGGGTCTCGCCGTCCAGTTGACGGACGCACAAAATGGAACCCTGAACATTCAAGCGATCAATTGCCTGCGGAATTTCCCGGTCTACGGCGATGTTGTTTGGGGAGCGCGGACGTTGCGTGGCAACGACCAGGTCGGCTCGGAGTGGAAGTATGTGCCCATCCGCCGCGTGGCGCTCTTCTTGGAATCCAGCTTGTACGACGGTACCCAGTGGGTTGTCTTCGAACCTAACGACGAAACATTGTGGGGACAGATCAGAATGAATATCGGCGCCTTCATGCAGGGCCTCTTCCTGCAGGGCGCATTTCAGGGCACATCACCGCAGCAGGCTTACTTCGTCAAGTGTGACGCGGAGAACAACCCGCAATCGAGCATTGATCAGGGAATCGTCAACATCCTCGTGGGCTTCGCTCCGTTGTTTCCTGCGGAGTTTGTCGTGATCCAGATCCAGCAGATAGCCGGTCAGCTGCAAGCGTAAGGAGGCAATCGTATGGGCCAACCATTTCCCGCAAACCCGAAGCGTCTCGATCCGTACAAGAACTTCAAGTTCCGTCTCAAGTGGGACGGCAAGTATGTGTACGGCGGAAGTAAGCTCACCGGCCTGAAGCGCACGACCGAGGTGGTGGAGCACCGCTCCGGCGGCGACCCTTCCACCTCTCACAAATCGCCCGGGCGCACGAAGTATGAGGCCATCACCCTGGAGCGCGGCCTCACACAGGACCTTGAGTTTCACAACTGGGCCGGCCTGGTGTGGAACTTCGGAGCGGCGCTCGGCTCCGAGGTCTCGCTGGCGAACTTCCGCAAGAACCTCTACCTGGAGTTCTACAACGAAGCGGGGCAGCTTGTGATCGCGTACAAGATCTTTCGCTGCTGGGTTTCGGAGTACCAGGCGATGCCCGACCTCGACGCGAACGCCAATGCGATTGCGGTCGAGCACATCAAGATTGAAAACGAAGGCTGGGAGCGCGACACCGGCGTTACGGAACCGGTCGAGCCCACCCTCAGCACCGTGATCACATAGCATGCAGGCCCTCTCCAGTACCGCTTTTCTTGACCTGTGGGACCGTGGCTCGCGGCTGCACCCGCTGGACCGTGCCCTGCTGGCTGCCAGTGTCGCGCTTGCCGGGAGCTCGGCTGACACGCTGGCCGACTGGCCACTTGGAAAGCGGAATAAGGCCCTGCTCCAGCTGCATTGCGGCTCGTTCGGGTCGAGCTTGCGAGGCTGGGCCGCTTGTAGCGGTTGCGGAGAAAAAATGGAATTCGAAATGGATGGGCAGAAATTGTTGAACGAGAACGCAGACGAGCCGCTGTCGGATTCGACCGTTGTCGTGAAGAGTCATGCGTTCCGCCTGCCCAACAGTCGCGATCTGTCCCTTGCCGCTCGCGCAACCGATTCCAGGGCAGCGGCAATTTCCTTGCTGGAGTGCTGCAGCCTGGATGCAACACCGTTGGCTGACATGTCCGTCGAGGAGATGGAAGAAGTAGGCGAGCAGATGGCGTTGGCCGATCCGCTGGCGGAACTCCGGCTGACGCTGCAGTGCCCGGCCTGCCACGAGCAGCGCGTGGAGACGCTGGATATCAACGGCTTTGTCTGGGCAGAGATCGAAGCTCGTGCGCGGCGATTGCTGTGGGAAGTCCACACGCTGGCGTACGCCTACGGGTGGTCGGAAGGAGAGGCTCTGTCGTTGAGTGCGGCGCGCCGCGCGCGCTACCTGGAGATGGTGCGGGCATGAGCGGCTATCTGCAAAGGCTCGTCCGCAATGCCATGCAACCGGCGGAATCTTCGATCCGGCCGTTGGTGGGTTCCATGTTTTCCCCTGCGGAGCAGGCGTCCGATTCACTTCCACGGGAAGAGCACGTCGAACTTAGCGCGCAGCCCGGCCCCTTGCGGCCGGCTCTGACATTTGAAGAGTCTGTTTCAACGCGGAGTATTTCGCCTCGCAGTGAACGGCAGATGCTGGAGAAGAGTCCAGAGGCGCAACCTGTGCCGTCCCTGAATTCCCTTCCACCTGCTGACAACGCGAAGTTGCTGCAACCGTTCCCCGCTGAGCAAAACATAACGCACATTCCCGAGCAGCATCATCAGATCAACGGTCCTCCACGCTTGGCCTCCGCGCAGCCGAAGCAAACTTTCACGCCGCTGATGAGTGAGCGCCCCGCGCACGTCGGACCTTCGGATACCTCAGGCAATAGCGTGGGTGTGAGGCACGCAGCGGCGCCAACTCACCAACAAACGAATGCGGCACGCTCGCTGGGGCGTGAGCCGGACGAAATTCAGATTCACATCGGCCGCATTGAGGTTACAGCCGTGCAGCAAGCGCCGGCCCGCACCGCGATCAAACCTGCCCGCAAAGGGCAGAGCCTTGAGGAATACCTGAGCCGACGGGATAGGAGGGCCTGATGAGCACTGCTCTCGCCATCCCGGGTGTTACCGCTGTGCTGCGGCATTTCCTGAACAGCGTCTACAACAACGTGCACGCTGTCCTCGGTAGCGTGAATGTGTCGGCCAAAGCTCCTGACATCGTGCAGACGGAACTGGGTAACGGTCCTCATACCCCACTCACGGTAAATCTTTTTCTTCACCAAGTGACGCCAAACGCGGCATGGCGAAACATGGGACTGCCGTCGCTCGCCTCGGATGGCATCACCGTCCTGAAGAACCGGCCACTCGCACTCGACCTCCATTACCTGCTCACCGCCTATGCTTCGGAGGACAACCACGCCGAGGCCCTGCTCAGCTATGCGGTCTCGTTTCTGCATGACAACCCGGTATTTCCCCGCGGCCAGATCAGTGCGGCGCTGACGGCGCTGCCTGCCGATCCGTTTTCCGACGGTCTTCGCGCCTCGGGCCTTGCCGATCAAATGGAGATGATCAAGATCAACCCCGCCACGCTCGGCCGCGAAGAGATGGCATGGCTCTGGACCGCTCTCAAAGCCGACTACCGTCCCACGTTTCCCTTCCAGGTCACGGTTGTCCTGATTGATCAGCAACTGGCGACACCGTTTGCATTGCCGGTTTTGACTCGGAGCATCACCGCACGCGCGACTCCGCCGCCGCAATTGCTCACCATACAACTTCCAACCGCCCAGTCTTCCGTTCCTCAGGGCGGCTCCGTCACTGTGAATGGACGATGGCTCACCGGAGCCAGCCTTGTGTCGCTATCGAACCCGCATCTCGGCGTTTACTATGCGTTCGCCCCGTCTGCGGTGAGCGATACAGCTGTGACGTTCACGGTTCCCACGGACGCCACAAACCTGCCAGCGGGTATCTACAGTCTTTCGGTGCTGTTCACGAATGGCAGCGGAGACGTCGTGCTCAGCACAAACACGTTGCCGTTTGCGGTCGCGCCAACGGTCTCGGGAACTCCAACAGCGGTGAACAACCCCGCCGGAACCCTGGTCACAGTCAATTGCGCGCCCAATGTTCGTCAGAGCCAGAGTGCATCGCTGGCGCTGGGATCCATGGCTGCGCCGGCGCAAACCTTCGATGCGCTACAGGTAAACACGCTGAGCTTCCAGTTCCCCACGCTCACGGCCGGGAATTATCTGATTCGTTTGACAGTGGACGGAGCGGATAGCCCCGTCGGAGTGGATTGGAACGCAACCCCAGTCCCAGTTTTCACCGGGCCATTTTTGACGATATGACGAATGCGAATCCGCAAGTCTCGTGGCCGGAAGCCAACCAGGTTTACCTGGCTGGGGAGTTCACGCGTCTGCGTCGCCAGCTGGGAGCTGCGGAAGATTCCCTGGACACGCGCACGGCGGTCCAGCTGCCGGATGAGCCGGAGTCGCCGGCAGCGATCGACCGCCTCACCAGCCTGTTTGGCTTGAGCCCCTTTGAGCGCGATCTCCTCCTGCTCTGCGCCGGGGTCGAGATGGATTCGCGACTGGGCGCCCAGTGTGCCGAGGCGCAAGGTCATCCTCAGCGGACGTACGTCAGTTTTGGTCTCGCCATGGCAACGTTGTCGGACGCACACTGGATCGCCCTGACTCCAGCGCGACCCTTGCGACGTTACCGTCTCGTGGAGATGGAAGCGGGCCGGAGTCTGGTCTCGGCGCCCATGCGCATTGATGAGCGCATTCTCCATTACCTGGCGGGAATGAACCTGCTGGACGCTCGTCTGCAATCGCTGCTGCACCTATGTCCGTATCCTGAGTGGATCGCCGACGATCATCGCTCGACCGCGATACAAGCGGCAAAGATCAGCGAGAGCTATTCCGTCTTCGCTCCCGTAGTCCACCTCTGCGGCGACGATCCGCAGGGCCATGAGGACGTTGCCGCTTTGGCAGCGCATGATGCCGGGCGGCAGTTGCTGGCCGTGCGGGCGGAGGAACTTCCCGCGGTGGGGCCTGATCTCGAGGAGTTCGCTCTGCTGTGGGACAGGGAGTCTCTGCTGCTGCCTGCCGCGCTCCTCATTCAGTGCGGCTCAGCTGGAATCAACGCCCCGGCGCGACATCTGGCGGAGCGGTTAAGCGGATTGGTGTTTGTCAGCAGTCGCGAGCCCGTAAGGCTGGATCGCGCCTTCGTGCGCTTCGAAGTCGACAAGCCCACTCCCCTGGCGCAAAAACAGCTCTGGCAAAGAGCGCTGGGCGAGGCCGCAGCCGGGCTTAACGGCAAGCTCGATGACTTGGCGGAGCAGTTCCGGCTGAGCGCGCGAATGATCTTCTCCACCGGTTCGCTTACTCCTGCCGACAACGGGAGAGTCGATCCAGGCGATCTGTGGCACATCTGCCGCTCTCTCGCGCGGCCCAAGCTGGAGGACCTGGCGCAGAGGATCCTGCCGCACGCCACATGGGATGATCTCGTACTTCCCCCGCTGCAAACCGCAACCCTGCGTCAGCTTGCCGCGCAGGTGCGGCACCGTCTGAAGGTATACGAGACGTGGGGATTTTCCGCCAAGGGACGTCGCGGTCTGGGCGTGAGCGCGCTCTTCTGCGGTGAAACCGGTACGGGAAAAACCCTTGCTGCTGAGGTGCTCGCGCACGAGCTGGCGCTGGACTTGTACCGCATTGATCTCTCCGCCGTAGTCAGCAAGTACATTGGTGAAACGGAGAAGAACCTGAAGCAGGTCTTCGATGCGGCGGAAGAAGGTGGCGTCCTTCTTCTCTTCGACGAAGCCGATGCTCTATTTGGCAAGCGCGCCGACGTGCGCGACAGTCACGATCGGTACGCAAATATCGAAGTCGGCTACCTGCTCCAGCGAATGGAGGCTTATCAGGGCCTTGCGATCCTAACCACCAATCTCAAGTCGTCGCTGGATCGCGCCTTCCAGCGCCGTCTACGTTTCACGGTCACTTTCCCCTTCCCTGATGCGGCGCAACGCGAGGCGATCTGGAGCAGGATCTTCCCTGCCCCGACGCCCACGGTGAATCTCGACATGAAGAAGCTGTCGCAGCTCAATGTCTCGGGAGGGAACATCCGCAACATTGCGCTCAATGCGGCATTTCTCGCGGCCGCATCCGGGGCGCCGGTCGCAATGTCCCATCTGATGGAAGCCGCGAAGCTCGAGGCAGAAAAAATCGAGAGGCCGCTGTCGGAGGCGGAGATTCGGGGGTGGGTGTGAGCCGCATCCGCCTGACTATCGATCGCCTCGCGCTGAACGGTATAGACCCGCACGACGCGAAAGCGCTAGCCGAGGCTCTGCGTACGCAGCTCTCTGAAGTCCTTTTAGACGGAACCGCGCGCGCACACTGGGCACGCTCTCGTCGAACGCCCGTCTTGCGGTTGGGCCGCATGCCACTCAAAGCCGGGACCGCGGGAGCGAAGGCCTTCGCCAAGGAAATGGCGCGAGCCGTTGGAAGGGGGCTGAAGCCGTGAGCCACGCCACCGTTGCAGCCAAACTTGCTGCGCCCGCTTCCCGGAGCAATACCACTCACAGCCGCAGGCTACCTATCGGTGAGCCCGCCGATTACTTCGAGCAAGAGGCCGATCGTATCGCTGACCAGGTTATGGCAACCGGCACAAAACGCGATTGGTCTCTGTCGCATATCGCCTCAGCCACGCCAACGCAAAGGAAGTGCGCTTGTAAAGGTGCCTCGAGCCAGTGTGACGAATGCAAGGCAAGAGAAGAGGAGAGCACCGGTAAAAAACAAGCTATGCAGCGCAAGGCGTCGGCTTCCCTTGCAGCGGAGGTCGCCCCACCGATCGTTCACGAGGTGCTGCAGTCTAACGGACAGCCCCTGGACAAGTCTGCACGCGATTTCTTTGAGTCGCGCTTCGGCTACGACTTCGCCCATGTGCGCGTCCACACAGACGAAAAAGCCGGCGAATCCGCCAGGGCCGTACAGGCACTTGCCTACACGGTCGGTGGCGATATGGTCTTCGCTCCCGGCCAGTACGCGCCGGGTACCGCGAAGGGCAAGGCGCTCCTGGCGCACGAACTGACGCACACATTGCAACAGCAGCCTGCCGCCAACGCCTCCAGGCTCGTCGAGGCCCGGAGCGCCAGCGAGCGCTCAGAAGAATGGGAGGCTAATGCGGCCATCCCCAGGGCCAGAATGCCCGTGCGTGTCTCTCGCGCACCCGAGGCGCGGCTGGCAAAAGAAGATGATACCGGGCCTCGTTTCTTGGTTCCCCTGCAAGGGCAAGCCGAACCTGAATTCGACGAGAAACCGGATTGCCTGAAGCAATTCACCTCGATGACCATGGGCTCCCTATTCAAGCGCATCGATGCCCGGCGTGTCGCGTTTGAAGCACCTTTTGCGATCGCAGCCGAGTTCACCAGGCCATGCAAGTGCTCCGAGCTGGAGTACCGGCAATACATCCGTGGCCACATCATCCAAGACCCCGACGGCAAGAAGGTCGACCGCGGCGACCTTATGAGCGGGCTGCCGCTCGGCCGGTTGTGGGAAACGTTTCAGGAAGACGGGAACACGGCCCTGACGCCCGTGCACTACGGTCATCGCGATGAAGCAGCGAGCAGCAATCCGAAGGCAATGAGCCAGTACACCGATGCTGACGGAACCGTCAACCAGAAGAACGGTTGCCACTTCGAAAGCTCCGACACGCCGTTCGCATTTTTCTACGCTGCTCCGGGCGAAACCTGGGACATCCAGCTGGATTCTTACGGTGACATCCAGCGCAATGGAAAGCCGATTCAGCGCCGGCACTGGACTCCGATCAAAGGCAGGTTCGTAGCGCCATGAGCCGCAGCATGCTTAGCGTGCGAAAGTCGACAGCACACCGCACGGCCAACAGGCGTACGGGCCTGGAGCGGCTGCGCGTCAATCCGTCTCCCGATCCTCTGGAGATGGAAGCTGATCGTGTCGCGAATTCTGCGGGCGCCTCGCCAGCACGCTCCTGGTCACTCTCACAAATGAGCGTCGACGCCGCGTCACCGGCCGCTGCTGTCGTGCCCTCGGTCGTGCATGACGTACTGGCGTCTGCTGGGCAGCCGCTGGAAAGATCGTCGCGAGCGCAGTTCGAACGCGCTATGGGGGCTGACTTAAGCGACGTTCGCATACACGCGGACGGCAAGGCAGCGGAATCCGCTAAGGGTGAACGCGCTGGCGTACACGGTAGGAAACGACGTTGTGTTTGCGCAAGGCCAATTCAATCCGGCGACTCGTGAAGGCGGTCACCTGCTGGCGCATGAGTTAGCACACACCGTACAGCAGCAAGGCAGCCCGCACAGTCTCCAGCGCAAAGATAAGAAAGAGGAAAAGAAGATCCCTGCGCCGGTCGACACGGAGACCCTGCCTGCCCGTGACGTCGATGTGCGGGACTGGCCGAACAAGCTGCCTTACGCACAGCGTAAAGGACCTCAGGAGCAGATCAAGAAGGTACGCGGCGAACTCAAATTGGAAAACACGACTCTCGGGGGCAGCGCACTCAATGATGATCAGAAGCTCATCATCCGGCAAATCAAAATCAATCGGGCCACGGATATCAAGGAACCGTGGCCGTGGATGGCGATCGCCGGTGCGTACAACCGCAAGATAAAGGTGCCAGACGGAAAAAAACTTAAGGAAATTGACGACCCCGATTCCAAGGGCGGCTACAAGTATGGCGGTGAAGGTGGCAAACAGGCTTACGCTCAGCCCCAATATACGGACCCGAAACGGCAAGAGATCAATAAAGAGTTCCATCGAGAAGGTTCAAGCATCTCGGCCATTAATACGTATGACAATGCGTGGCTCACGCTTGGACGTGGCCTGACGGGTACTTTTCTGTGTCGCGCGATGGAAGAATTTTTTCAGAACGATCCCAAAGCGCGCGACATGTTTCTCAACCTCGGCGCCATATTCGCAAATGGGAAGCTTCTTGTCGTCAATACCGACAATGGGGCTATCGAAGAAGACCAACTTGTGGGCAATCTCCCAGGAATGAACGCCCGCAAGATTTTCGCAATGAGCGAGCCGCTACTCACGCTTTACAAGCACGTGGCTGAGTCGGAAGTGCATTCCAAGTTCCTTCAGCCTGCAATGCAGAGACAGGAGGAAGCCGCCGGACTGGCCGTTCCACAAGCGATCCTTGATACGTGGGACACGGGCGCCATCAAGCTGGCCGGTCACCTAATTTATGGCGCGGGTCTGTCGTGGACCAGCTTTGAGAAGTGCGGCGGCAACGTGAAGGAAATTCTGAAAGTCTACGCAAAGCAAGCAGCGCGCCAGGATGCCAGTAAGGGAAATGCTTTCTTCGTCGACGCTGCATACGCGGCCGTGATTTTGAAAATGGCGGGGGGGAAGGCGAAGGAGGCTTTTAGTTCAGTCGTGGACCTCAGCACTGGTCCCTCGCTCAATTCACGGATGCTGCTGTTGCAGATTTCGGGAACCCGATACTGGCAAATGAGTTGGTGAGGCTTCCTCGCGGTACAACACGCTGGTCTTGGGAAAACCGGTAAGAGGTTTGAAAGCTTATGGGTTCGTTTCCTATTTCGCCGCGCTTGGTCAAAGGTGGCATCGTCACCATGGATCCGGATACGACCGCGCTGAAGAGCGTCATCGCGCTGCAGTACAACCCGGACTCTCTGACGCGCACGCTGCAGATCCAGGCGGTGCAAGGCGCGCAGGACGGGACGCGAGTGGACGCCCTGCGCCTGCGCGGGCCTGCGGTGGAGACCATCAAGCTGGAAGCGGAACTGGATGCCACCGATCAGCTGGAATTTCCTAAGCAGTTCCCCATTGCTGTTCAGCATGGGTTGCAGCCGCAACTGGCGCAATTGGAAATGCTGGTGAACCCGACAGTCGAGACCCTCCTGTCCGACGACAGCATGGCCAACAGCGGCACGCTGGAGATCATTCCTCTGGAACAGCCGCTCACGTTATTTGTCTGGAGTAAGAGCCGCGTTGTGCCCGTCCGACTGACCGATTTTTCGATCACGGAAGAGGCCTTCGATCCGAATTTGAATCCCATTCGCGCCAAGGTCAGCTTGGGCATGCGCGTGTTGAGCGTGGATGATCTCGGCTTCTCGCACCCCGGCGGCCGCATGTTCATGAGCTATCTGACGAACAAAGAGCAACTGGCATCGCAGGCGGCCAGCGTTGCGATCTCCGTACTCGGGCTGGGAGGGCTGCCATGAGAGATCCACTTCAGTCGCTGATCCAGATGGGCGTCGTGCCGCCGGTGACCTTTCCCACCGACAGCCGGTACTACGGCTCGGCGACACTGTCGTACGTTTCGCCCAGCGGACAAATGATCACCTACCTGGCACGGCGTTTCGTGCCGCAGCCGGGTGCTCCCAACTTCGCAACCGTGGCCAGGCATACGGTGCGCCAGGTTGATCGCCTGGACCTCATCGCTGCGAAGTATCTCGGCGATCCGCTCGTCTTCTGGCTGATTTGCGATGCCAATGGAGCAATCAAGCCTGAGCAACTGGTCGAGACCCCAGGAAATGTCTTGAACATCACCATGCCGCAGGGCGTACCGGGAGCGTCGAATGCTGGATAGCGTTCAGCTGAGCCTGATGATGGGACCATTCATTCCCATGACAGTGCCGCGCCCTGTCCTCGACGCGCTGGACGAGGTCGAAGTCACGATCAACGACACGGGCACCAGCGGCTTTCAGCTCACGTTCATCATCGACAAGCAATCGCCCCTGCAGATCATGTTCCTGCTGACGGGAGGCATGCCGCTGCTCTTCATGCGCGTCGTGCTGGTGGCCACCATCAACGGCAACTCCACTGTCCTGATGGATGGCGTGATTACGAACAACCACATCTCTCCCGGCGACAAAGGTTCCAATTCTACTTTGACCATCACCGGGGAAGATCTCAGCGCGTTGATGAACCAGTCGAACTGGAGCGGCTTTCCCTTCCCTGCATGCCCGGCCGAGGCACGTGTCCTTGCGCTGCTCGCCAAGTACGCGATGTTCGGAATCATCCCCATGATTATTCCGAGCATCATGATCGACGTCCCAATCCCCATCGAACAGATTCCCAGCCAGCAGGGGACAGATCTTGCCTATATCCGCTCACTGGCCGATCAGGTCGGCTACGTGTTCTATGTCGGTCCCGGCCCGGCGCCCGGCTCCAGCACGGCGTATTGGGGACCGCAGATCAAGTGGGGTGCGGTGCAACCCGCCCTCAATGTCGACTTCGACGCCTACACCAACGTCGAGAGTCTCCACTTCAACTTCGATCAGCAGCAGAACAAGATTCCCACGCTGATGATCTACAACGAGGAGACGGGTGTCACTATACCGATTCCAATACCGCCGATCACGCCGCTGAATCCGCCGCTGGGCGCGATACCGCCGTTGCCGTCGAATATTCCTCCCGACTTGAAGCCGGTGCGCGACGACCTGGCCAAGCGGCCGATACCACAGGCCATCATGATTGGCCTGGCGACGGCGTCGCAATGGGCCGATTCGGTGAGCGGCGAAGGCAGCCTGGATGTCACGCGTTACGGCGGCATTCTCAAGGCGCGCGAGTTGGTTGGAGTCCGAGGCGCCGGCCCGGCGTTCGATGGCCTCTATTACGTCAAGAGCGTGACCCACAAGATCAAGCGCGGCCAGTACAAACAAAGCTTCAAGTTAACTCGAAACGGATTGATGTCAACCGTACCGACGGTGGCCCCATGAGCACACAACCTGTTACTCCCGGACCCAATACCCAGCGCTATTACGGAAAGTATCGCGGGCTGGTGATTGAAAATATCGACCCCGAGCAGATCGGCCGCATTCTCGTGCAGGTGCCGGACGTGCTCGGCGAGATTCCCTCGAGCTGGGCGATGCCCTGCGTTCCCGCTGCCGGAATCCAGTCCGGGTGCTTCATCGTGCCGCCCATCGGATCGCAGGTTTGGGTCGAGTTTGAGCAAGGCAATCCGGATTACCCGATCTGGACTGGCGGTTTCTGGGGCCTGGTGGCGGATGTTCCAATCTTCGCCACCGCGCCGCCCGCTATTCCGCCGGGACAGAACATCGTGCTTCAGACCACCGGCCAGAACATGATCATGGTCAGCGACGCGCCGCCTTCTCCGGTCACCGGCGGCATCGTGCTGAAGTCCATGACTGGCGCAATGCTTGTAATCAATGAGACGGGGATTTACATCAGCAACGGTCAAGGGGCGATGATCACGTTGATCGGTCCGACAGTGGACATCAACCTGGGAGCGCTAACTGTGATTTGATATGCCACATTGTGGTATGTCCCACTTTGTGTCATATCACAATGTGGTAAGTCAACAGGCGGGAGATAACAATGCCGGGACCGATCTTACATATGGGGGCAACGGTTCTGTGCGCGCACGGTGGGCAGGCGATGCCCACTGCGCCCAGTCCGAGGGTTATGGCCTCTGCCATGCCCATAGCAACCATCGCCGCTCCGTATGCCGTCGCAGGATGTCCTTTTGTCGCTCCCAATGGCAATGGACCTTGTGTCACCGCGCAGTGGATTGTGGGGGCGGTTCGGGTGATGTCGCTGGGTCAGCCGGTGGCAGTGATGTCGGGAGTGGCAACTTGCGTCCCGACTGGCACGCCGCTCGTGCCTGTGGCCGCGCAGATGAGAGTGATCGCAACGTGAAGGTGCTCAGCATATTTCGGTGAGACGGCAATGGCTGCAAACGTCAACTTTCCTTATCAGTTCGATGGACGCGGACGCACTCAGCAGGCGGCGCTGAAGGACTACATCTATCAGCTGGTGGAACAGGTTCTATTCACATCGCCGGGAGAGCGCGTAAACCTGCCGGACTTCGGCAGCGGGTTATTGCAACTGCCGTTTGCGCCCAACAGCGTCGAGATGGCGGCGGCCACGCAGTTCGCAGTGCAGGCGGCGCTGCAGAAGTGGCTCAGCAATTACGTCAAGGTGCAGTCGGTCGTAGCGTCGGCACAGGACTCGGTCCTGACGGTAACGGTGACCTACTCGCCGCTTAACACAGATGTGACCGAGGTGCAGACGTTCGTGTATGGGACGGGCTCATGATCTACCAGTGCTGCAATGAAAACCGCAAAGCTGCGGTGCTGAATAATCCCAGCGCCATCACGGCGACGCCGACGGTCGACGCGCCGGGCAGCGGCTACGCGGTTGGGGATGTGCTCACCGTCGCGCAGAGCGGTTCGAGCGGCACGGCGACGGTGAAGGTCCTCACGATTGGCGTTGGAGGCGCCATCACTGCCGTGGGGCTCGTACAAAATGGCACGAATTACAGCACTGCCACGGGAGTGCCGACAACCGGCGGCAGCGGCACAGGTTGCACTCTCAACATTGCGGGCACACCGAACGGCATCGATTATCTGGAAGTTCTCGATCATGACGCGGTCCCGCTTGGCCTGCCGCGGCAACGAATTCTGCTGGTTCATTGCCTGCGCGCTGTACCCGCGAGTATCACGCGCAATAATGTCCTGATTACCGGCGGCGAGAGCATTACCAATATCACGATAGACTGGGTTGCTCCCGCTACGACCCCGCCCGCGACTCTCACTCCAGCGCAGCAGCAGTATTTCCAATCACTGGCTGATGCACCCAATGTACTGCTGGTCGAAGCCAGCGTCGCGGGGGACTTCAGCCCCTACGTGCTGCGGCTGGTCAATGATGCAGCGCATGCCCAGGGCGATCCGTTCGAGGTCACCGACGTTCTGTTGGGCTTCGATCCGCAGCTGGCAGAGGTTCAATTCTCCTTCAAGGTCGAGTGTGGTCCGGACTTTGACTGCGCTCCCGCGGCTCCCGATTGTCCTCCCGATTTGCCAGCGCCGCCGCCCATCAATTATCTGGCAAAGGATTACGGCAGCTTCCGCACCATCATGCTGGATCGGTTGAGCCAGCTTTTACCAGGCTGGTCCGGCAACACGGAAGCGGACATGGGCGTTGCACTGGCGGAATTGATCGCCTATGTCGGCGATCGGCTCAGTTATCAGCAGGACGCTGTCTCGACTGAGGCGTATCTGGAGACGGCGCGCAGCCGCATCTCGCTACGCCGTCATGCGCTGCTCGTCGATTATCACGTACACGACGGCTGCAATGCGCGAGTTTGGATTCAGCTCAACGTCTCGGGAAATCCTGGCGACAAAATCTTTCTGGATCGCACGGTCACTCGCTTTTACACCTACGCGCCCGGGATGCCTTCGAGCTTGAAGGTTGGTTCCGATAACGAAGAGGCGGCTCTGCGCAGCGGTGTGCAGGTCTTCGAGCCGATGTGGGACCAGGTCCTGTACCCCGAGCTCAACCAAATGTCGTTCTACACCTGGGGCGAGAAAAACTGCTGTCTGCCGCAAGGCGCGACGGAAGCAACGCTCCACGCCTCCTATCCCAACCTCCAGCCGGGAGATGTGCTGATCTTTCAGGAAATGGTTGGGCCGCAGACCGGAGAGGCAGCCGACGCAGATCTCCGGCATCGCTGCGCGGTGAGGCTTACGCAAGTTGCCACTCAGGATGCGAGCGGCAACCCTCTAGTAGATCCGCTGTTCGAAGACGGAACGGGAAAGCCAATCAAAAGTCCGGCGCAAAAGCCGACGCCTGTTACCGAGATTCAGTGGTCGCAAGCTGACGCACTTCCCTTCCCTGTTTGTATTTCGTCGACATTCACGGACGCGAATGGCGAAACGCAAAGCCTGGCCGATGTCAGTGTCGTCTTCGGAAATATTGTCCTGGCGGACCACGGGCTGACACTCACGAACAAGACAATGGGGACGGTTCCGCCGCCCAGGATCTATCTGCCGCGTAACCCTGCCGCCGATCGTTGTCAGAATCTTCTTCCCACGCCGCTGCCGGTCCGACTCCGGCCGGAGGTTCCGGACAGTCCTCTGACCCAGGCAGTGCCTCTGGCGGAAGTCGCCATCGGAGAGTTGGGAAATCCGCAAACTGCCGGAGTGGTGCAGCTGCCGGACACCGGCTTCATCAGCCTTAACAATGCCGAAGGCTTTGCCTGTCTCACGTTGCAACCGACAAATCCTGCCGGCTGGCCGCAATCGTTTGGTGTGATCGTCAAGCCGAATGCGGGAACTCCGGGCAACATCGATCTTGCAGTGGTATATGACCCGGCGTCGGGAGGCGCCGGCGTTCACAAGCTGGTGACGGTGGAATTGTACAGCAATCTTTCGCCTCATAGCGGCGACGCCAATTACGTTGCGACACAACTTAACAGCAATTCGAAGCTGATCGAGGTTCCCGCCGGCTACGCTCCTCCCGCCACTTTTCCGAGCAGCTTTCCGGCCGCGCCGACGCTGTTGTCGAATACCGGGACGGTGGACCTGAAGGACACGAGCAACACCGCCTACCTGACGGTGCAAGCTTCCAATTTGTCAAGCTGGCCGCAGCTCTTCGGAGTGCAAGCGCAGGCCAGCGGCAATCCCGCGTATTTCGATCTCCGGGTTGTCTACAATCCGCCAACCGGCGTTGGCGTGACCCCGCCCGTGACAGTGGAAGAATTCGACAACCTTTCGCTCTCAAGCACCGCGGCCCAGATAAACGGCAGCTCGGAGCTCATCAGCGTTGAGAGCTTTGCGAGCACAGCGAACTCGGAGCTCTCGGCTTACGACTTGATGAACGTGGATGCCAGCCAGGCTGTGCCGGCCATCACGTTGAGGGGCACAACGAACACAAGTACCAGGACGTGGAAGGCGAAGCAGGACCTGCTGGAGAGCGGTGAGTCGGACCTGGTTTTTGTTGTCGAGGTGGAATCCGATGGCACTGCGACGCTTCGCTTTGGCGACGACACCAACGGCCTTTTCCCGGCGACCGGAACGGCTTTCGTCGGGGACTATCGCATCGGCAACGGTACATCCGGCAACGTAGGCGCAGACAGCATTACCTATCTTGCCGCGAATGACGCTCGCATACTGACTTGCCGGAATCCTCTGCCGGCAAAGGGTGGCACCGATCCTGAAAGCAATGAGCAGATACGCCGCCGCGCGCCGCAAGCCTTCCTCACACAGGAGCGAGCGGTCACAATGGCTGACTATGCCGCGGTGACCGAGCAGAATCGGCAGGTCGACCGCGCGGTGGCAACGCTGCGATGGACCGGAAGTTGGTACACCGTCTTCATCGCGGTAGAACCGCAAGGTGCCGGCAGCCTGAATTCGAGCCTGCAGCGCAGCCTCAAGAAGAACGTCGAGCGCTACCATCTCGCCGGGCAGGATCTCGAACTGGATTCACCACAATACGTGCCCTTGCAGATCGAACTCGAGATCTGTGTCGACCCCAATTACTTCATGGCCGACGTGCAGCAATCGCTCATGCAGGTGCTGGGCAGCGGCATTTCATCTGCGGGCGAAAAGGGCCTGTTCTTCCCCGACAACTTCACCTTCGGGCAAACGGTGTATCTGAGCCCGATCTATGCTGCCGCGCGCTCGGTGGCGGGCGTGGTTGCGGTACGCGCGACATCCTTTCAGCCGCAGGGCCTGAATCCGACGACGCAATACATCGATGCGGGGGAAATCAAGATGGGGACGCTTCAGATCGCGCGCCTGGCCAATGATCCGAGCTACCCCAATCACGGCCAGTTGACGCTGACGCTGGAGGGTGGGAAATGAGCGGCTGCGCACGAGCCACGAAGCGACGTTCGGTCCAGGTAGGAGGCGCGCTATGAGCTGCACCGGAAATTCCAGTTGCACTTGCGGCTGCTGCGCCGGAACGAGCGTGCAGACGCCGCAGGCGCTGACGAACCTGCCCGGGCTGTCCTCCATCTCCTACCGCGTAGGCCGCTGGGCCACATTCAAGGAATCGATGCTGGCGCGGCTTTCCAGCTCTGACTATCCAGCGCTGACTGCGCTTAAGACCCGCGATGACGATGACTTCACCATCGCATTTCTGGATGCTACGTCGGTTGTGCTCGACATTCTCACGTTCTATCAGGAGCGGCTGGCGAACGAGAGCTACCTGCGCACCGCCGGGCAGCTGCGATCACTAGTTGAATTGTCGCGATTGATCGGATATGAACCCGCGCCAGGCGTCTCAGCGGCTGCATATGTGGCTTTTACGTTGAAGGCGGCCTCAGGTCAGCCTGCTGACCCGTCTGCTGCGCCCATCATTATCCCTCAAGGAACGCAAATGCAAAGCGTTCCGGCGCAAGGTCAGACGCCGCAGACGTTTGAGACCTCCGCCGATATTCCTGCAAAAGCGGATTGGAACGCATTGCGCGTTCAGACCGGTCAAACATGGGCGCCCCAGATGGGTGATGTGAGCGTCTACCTGCAAGGCACAGCCACCCAGCTGCAGCCCGGCGACCTCATCCTCATTGTGGGAGATGAACGGCCCGGTCATCCCACGAGTCCGCGGTGGGATGTGCGCCTGCTGACCACGGTGGAAGCCGATGGCTTGAACAACCGTACCTACGTTGAATGGAGCGAGGGGCTTGGCTATCCGCCCGACAATATCGATCCCGCGCAGCAGAATCCGAGGTTCTACGCCTTCCGGCAACGTGCCGCGCTGTTTGGATTCAATGCGGTCAATCCGATCTTGCTGGCCGACAAGACGCAGACCGCTCTGCACGCTGCCGGCTTGATTACCGATCCGTCACAACCGTCAGGTCCAGAATGGATCTTCGCAGCACCAAGCACGACAACTCCGCTGATCGATCTGGATGGGGTCTACAACAAGATTGTCTCTGGCGGCTGGATCGCACTGATCCGTCCCGACGGAGACGAAAGCCGATCACCCGCGGGTTTCGCGACCCTTCACGAAGTCAACTCCATCACGACTGTCACGCGTTCTGCGTATGGTGCCAGCGCAAAAATCAGCCGGGCCGCCGTCGATACCACAGTTGCTGAATTGAATGGCTACTATTCCACAACCCGCCAGACTTCGGCGCTTGCCCAGAGCGAACATCTTAGGGTCCCGGAGCAGCCGCTTCTTTATCCGTTGTACGGCGGCCAGATTGACTTGAAGGCGCTGCGGCCTGACTTGGGGCAGGCAACCGTTGTCGCGATAACTGGTAAGCGCCAGAAGCTCAGCGTCAAAACGCCCGGGCTTACATTTGTTCTTGATGCAGACGGCAGCTCCGTAGCCCTGAACGTCGCCGATCTGCTGACACTCACGAATCCCACGCCTCTTCTCAATGTCAGCAGCGGGCAATGGAGCAGCGGTTCCGGCCCCATCAAGCTGAACGTGGAAGATGCGAAAGGCCGGCCGGGAACCGTAACGGCGGATGTGATCAGTTTCGTCCTTGCGCCTTCCGACAGCAGCGATCCGCAGGTGAGTGAGTGCGCTTTGGTGTCGTCGGTCAGCGGTGCCGCTGGCCCGCCCGCACACACGCTCATCAGCTTGCAGTCCGCGCTGCAAAACTGCTACGAGCGCGCGACCACCAGCGTCAACGCCAACGTAGCACTCGCCACGAACGGGCGCTCCGTGAGCGAGGTGATGGGAAGCGGCAAAGCCTCTACGCCGAATCAGACTTTCACCCTCAAGCAGTCGCCGCTGACCTACGTTCAAGCTGCAACTCCAACCGGCAGGCAGAGCACCCTCGAGGTGAGGGTAAGCGGAGTGGATTGGACGGAGGTCCCCACCTTGTATCAGCAGGCACCGTCCGGACAGGTATTCACCACGCTCAACCAGCCGGAGGGGAAGACAGAAGTGATCTTTGGCGATGGCGTAGAAGGTGCAACGCTGCCCACCGGCCAGAACAACCTGCAGGCGAAGTACAGGATCGGATCGGGCTCTGCCGGTAATGTGGGAGCGGGATCGCTGACGACGCTGATGGATCGTCCACTAGGCGTGAGTGGGGTAACCAATCCTGAGGCGGCTACCGGTGGTCAGGATGCGCAGTCGATCGGCGACCTGCGCATCAATGCCCCGCAGACTGTTCTCACGCTGGGACGAGCTGTTTCTATCACCGATTATCAGAGCTTCGCTTCCACCTTTGCGGGAATTGCGAAGGCATACGCAATCTGGATCCCGGCTGGTCCCGGCCGCGGCGTCTTCCTGACGGTTGCCGGCGTCAACGGCGCAGCCTTGCCCCCGGGCAATCCCACGCTCGACTACCTCACCACCGCGCTAAGCAACTACGGCAATCCGCTGGTCCCAATCACTGTCGTGTCTTTCCTGGAAACGCTTTTCCAGTTGTCGGCGGATGTGCAGTATGACCAGGCATTCAGTCAGCCGGCAGTGCGCGCGCAGGTGCTACAGACTTTGTCGCAAACGTATAGCTTTGCGAACCGGACATTCGGGCAAGGAGTATCGGTCGATGAGGTTGCGACGGTGATTCAGGACGTTCCCGGAGTGGTAGCCGTGAACGTCACCAATCTTCAGGTGGTGGCGACCAGCGCGGCCGGCGACCTGGCAAGTCAAGGCGGAGCCTTCACGATTACCAAGCTAAACAACTGGCTACTCCAGCACATCACTCCCCCGCTGCCGAGGCCCTCCGATCCAAATCGCATCTGCCCCTACCTCCCGATACCGAGCCTTACGGCGCTGCCGCAGCCGGCCGAAATTCTCGTGCTGGATCCGGATCCTGGTGCGGTGACCCTGGGGGTGATGTCATGAGCGCGAGCGGTCAGAGGCTGTTCGACTTGATGCCAGCGCTTTACCGGCTGAATGACGCGCAGCTGGCAGAGGCGCATGATTTGCTGACCCCTGCCGAGCAGCTGGAACTGAAGAACCTGCAGGCGCTCACCCCACCGTTGCCACCGGTTCAGGAGCAGCAGCTGGAAGCGTTGCTGGCCAAGGCGACGCGTGGCCCGCTGCAGTCGTTGCTGATGCTGGTTGCTGAGCAGTTAGCGATTGTCGCCGACGATCTTGACCAGCTCTATGACGATCAGTTTATCGAGACCTGCGCTTCCTGGGTCATCCCATACATCGGCGACTTGATCGGATATGAAGCCGTGAAGGGCATCGCGCCGGCTGTGGCCAGCCCGCGCGCGGAAGTAGCGCACACCATATCGTTCCGGCGGCGCAAAGGCACCGTGCTGGTGATGGAGCAACTGGCGCGTGACGTGACGGGATGGGGCGCGCACGCGATGGAGATGTTCAAGGTATTGGCGGACACGCAATACATGAACCACATCCGCCTGTTCAATCACTACGCTCCCGATCTACGGCGATGGCAAGCGGGCGCGTACATGAATACCGGCTTCGACTGCACGGCGCACAAAGTTGATGTGCGTCGGATCGCGGTGGAGCGCGGCCGCTACAACATCCAGAACATCGCGATTTTCTTGTGGTCGCTGAATGCGTACAGCATGACGATGGCGCCAGCCAGCCCGGTTCCAGGCAATCCACAGTGCTTTCGCTTCAGCTCACTCGGTCGCGACATTCCGCTCTTCAATCATCCGATATCGCAGGGCTCTGACATCACCGAGGCAGCGAGGCCTGAGAACGTCCCTGATCGTCTGCGCCGGCATGTGCTTTGCGACGACATTCAGAAGATCCTGAGCGGCGAAACAGGTGTGTACTACGGTGTGGGACAAAGCCTGATGATGTACGTGGACGGAAAGATCCAGCCCACGATTCAGGTATGCGACCTGGCGGGCAAAGATGGCAGCTGGAACAATCTTCCCGCGGCAGGCGGCCTGGTCGCCGTGGACCCGCGCCTTGGCCGTATTGCCATTCCACCGCCGGCGGCGGGCACAACGCCGCATGTGCAGGCATCGTTCTATTACGGCTTCAACGCGGACATGGGTGGCGGAGAGTATCCGCGATCGGCAAGCTTCACCGCGTCACCGGAGCAGCCCACCCTGCGCGTTCCGGGCGACTATGCGACGGTGCATGACGCGTTGGCGGCGCTGGATGGCGACGGAGTAGTGGAGATCACTGACAGCGGAACCTATTCCGAACCAGCCGGCCTGAGCGTCGCGGTGAAGGCCAACGGACACGTAGAGTTCCGAGCCGCCGACGGCTGCCGACCCACTCTGATCCTTGGCCGCGAGATCTCCGCTACCGGCGAAGCTGACAGTTCGCTCGACCTCAACGGCTTGCTCATCACTTACGCTCCGCCGTCAGGAGGCGCGCCCACACCCGCGGCATTGCTCCACGCTCCGAATGGCGGAGCAAATCAGCTCACGCATCTTGGAATCACCCACTGCACTCTCGTTCCGGGATGGGCATTAACACCCGACGGCGATCCGCAACCGGCATACGCCGGCTTGCCAACGATATTGGCTGAGACCTCCGGTCTGGAGCTGGTCATTGCGAAGTCGATTGTCGGTGGCCTCTGGGTCAACATCGAAGCCACGGTCACGTTGTCCGACAGCGTCGTGGATGCGACCGACATGTCGGTGGTGGCATACGCGGCCAGAGTCGATTCGGTCACGCAGCGGCCGCGACCCGGCGGTGCGCTGACGATGGCCGGATGCACGGTCATCGGCAAGGTTTATGCCTCACTGTTGACGTTGGTATTCGACAGCATTATCTGGGCCGCACTCTCCGCGGCGGACGTGGCAGCAACTCCCCCATTGTGGGAGGCGCCGCTGTGGGCCACCCGCAAGCAGGAAGGCTGCGTTCGCTTCAGCTACTTGCCTACCGGAGCAATTGTTCCCCGGCAGTACAAATGCGTCGAGCAGGGCCCAGGCTCGCCGCAACCTCTCTTCTACTCGCTGCGTTATGGCGATCCGGCGTATGCAAAGCTTTGGCCGCATACCGATGACGCGGTGCGTCGCGGCGCTGACGATGGAGGAGAGATGGGAGCTTTTCATTTTGTGCTCGCACCGTTGCGAGAGGCCGATCTCCGCGTGCGGACACAGGAGTATCTGCCCGTCGGACTGGAGTTCGGCGTTTTTTATGAGAATTGAAAGGAACCAGCCATGAGTTTCGACAGCAGCCGTTTCACCTTCAATCCGTGGAATGACTTCAGCGGGGTCATGATGCAGCAGGGACGAGTCCAACTGGATTCGGACTGGAACGAATGGCTGGCTGAGATCGCACGCCGAGTTCGCGCGGGTACGATGGACACCATTGGACGCGCAGTCTATCCCTCGACTACGCCCAATGCATTTCTGATCACCCCCACGGGAGGCTCAATCAGTATCGGCGTGGGCCGGATGTATGTTGACGGATTGCTTGCCGAAAATCATGGCTTGCCCGCTCCGCAGTCGGGAGGCTGGGCTCCGCCATCTCCAGCCGTTTCCGGCACCCAACCCGCGTGGGACCCGGCGCTCGATGAACTGGTAGGGCAGAACGCGATTGATTACACTCAGCAACCCTACTTCCCAGGTGTAGCTGCTCAGGCCCCTTTTCCGACGAGCGGCGGGCCTTTTCTCGTCTATCTCGACGTGCGGTTGCGAGAGCTGACCTTTCTCGAATATCCCGACCTGATCGAAAAGGCGGTAGGAATCGACACAACAGGACGCATCCAGACAGCGTGGCAAGTGCGCTTGCTGGATGTAAGCTCAGCCGGGAACATCAATTGTGGCACCAAGGATTCGGACATTGGACCATGGGAAGCGCTGCTCCAGCCTTCGGCCGGGCGACTGACGACGGGTGTGGTGCAGTCGACTCAGTCAGGACCGTGCTGCCTCGCACCGAACACCGGGTACACCGGTCAGGAAAACCAACTCTACCGGGTCGAGATCCATCGTGGTGGCCCTTCCAGCCCAAGCCAGCCCGCGATGTTCAAATGGTCGCGCGACAACGCTTCGGTGGCAACCGCTGTTACTGGAATTGCGCAGTCCGGAAAGGTGCTGACTGTGCAAAGCACGGGCAAAGACAGCGTGCTGCGGTTTTCGCCCAATGACTGGGTGGAGATCACGGATGACTGGCTAGAGCTCAATGGCCAGCCCGGCGAATTGCATCAGATTGCCCTGGTCAGCGACTCAGCACGGACCATCACCTTGTCGACAGGCGTCTCAGCCACCAGTTTTCCGGTTGACGGCAGCGGCAACACCGATCCCACGCGTCATACTCGACTGGTACGCTGGGACCAGAAGGGAAAGGTCTATCAAAGCGACGGCACGACGGTCTGGACAGACCTTGATGTAACGGGCACGGGCGAAATACCCGTGCCGCCGGCGGGCACCTCGCTCATTCTGGAAAATGGGATCACAGTTTCCTTCGATCTGAATCCTGGCACGGGACAGTTCAAGGTTGCCGACTACTGGACCTTTGCCGCGCGCACGGCGGACGGCACGGTCGAGAATCTGGTCGAAGCTCCTCCGCAAGGTATTCACCACCATTACGCACGTCTCGCGATCCTGACCCTGCCTGACACAAAGAGCGATTGCCGGGTAGAGTGGCCGCCAACCGAAGGCGGAGGCTGTGATTGTGGATCCTGTGTGACGGCCCAATCGCATAACGATGGTTCGTGGACAATTCAGAACGGCATCGATGCAGTGGTGACCCAGGGTGGAGGCAAGGTGTGCCTCGGACCCGGAGTTTACAACATTGCGCAGACAATCGTGATTGAGGGCCTGAAGCTGCCTGTGGAGAACCTCGCCATCTGCGGCCACGGCCTGCCGATGTTGTTGCCGGGAGAAAACTTCAGCGACAGCATCATGCGCATCAACGATGCGATTGACGTTACGGTGGAAGGGATCTCGTTCGCCGGCGGTGTAGGCTCCGTTGGGGGCGCGGGAATATCAGCCGCGCCCACAGGAATAACCATCGGCCAGACTTCGTTCGTTACTGTCGAGCGCTGCTCTTTCGGACTTATCACCGACACCGGGCAACTGACGCCGGCTATCGCTTTCAATGGTCCATTGATTATTGATTGCGCCATCCGCGGAAATCTGTTTAACAACGTGAGACTCGGAATCGCGTTAGGGAACGTCGACCGCTGTCTGCTGAATAAGATTTCCATCGAAGACAACCAGATGTTCTGCATCGACGGGGCAGTGTTTCTGGCGAAGCCGGACGGGCTGCTGGCTTCCGAGGTGCGCTTTGCCGAGAACTTTGTGCAAAGCACGAGCGGCTTTGTTCTGATGGCGCGAGGCATCGACGTCAGTGTGGAAGACAACACCTTTGCGATTGCCGCCAGCACCAGCGGCGGAAATCTGCCGTACAACGGCGCCGTGCTGAGCAGTTGCTCGCAAACGCGCGTCGCCAATAACGAGATTGGAGGCGCGAACGCCGCACTTGGGGTCACAACCACGGCGGGTGGCGGCTCTCTTTCTGCGGGAACGTATGGGTGGCTGGTGACGGCAGTGGATCTGGCCGGACGCGAAACCGCGATTGCCGGGCCGGCGGCTCTCACCTTATCGGGTCCAGCCAATGCAATCCTGACATGGGCTACGTTTGCCGGCGCAAGCAGCTACAGGGTATATCGAACGCCTGTCAACGCCGCTAACCTGCAGCTTGACGGCTCCGTTGCTCAGGGATCGGGCGCTGACATCAACTACACCGACACTGTGAGCGACGGGAACCTCCAGACTCCATTGCCTGCGCTGCAAAGCGATGGCATTGTGCTGGGCTCACCGTCCTCAAGCTCTTCTTTGTATGGCTGCCAGATCACGGGCAATCACATCAGCGGCCTCGTCGGCATCGGCGTATCCATGCTGGACAGAACGCTGATGCTGGAAACTTTGATTGCACAAAATCAGCTGTTGAACCTGGGCGGAAATGGGATTGTGATGGCAGGAGAGGCGCTGGATATTGACATCCTGGCGAACTCCATCGCCTTCGTGGGGCAGCTTCCAGTGGCCGATGCCATCATCGCAGGCATCGAGCTGCGCGCGGTGATCAATGGCAACCTGAGCGAGAACAAGATCGAAGTACTTGGACCTCCGGCCGTGGCCGGCAAGAGTTCACGTCGCGCAATTTTTGTCACCTTGGGCAGCGAGGTGCGCATTGCCGGCAATCGCATTGCCGATATCGGGCCTACAGCAGTTGTATCGGCCGGTATTCTCGCCGTCGTTCTCGGGCGGCTGGACGTTTCGGACAACGATGTGCGTCGCGCGACGATTCCGCCCGCGCAGCCTGATCAATCGATCTGGCTGGCGCTGGCGGCCGCGGGAGTTGCGGTTAACGTGCAGGGAAATTTGCTGGAGTCATTCGGTGGCACGCCGCAAGCAGCTGCGACGGTAATCATCAGCGCGCAGCAGGGCTGTACCTTCAGCAACAATCAATGCTTCCTCGACGATCCTTCGGGAGGCAACAGTCCCGTGCTGGTGACTTCCATAACGGCGCAGGCCATTATTGCAAGCGGTAACCTGGTGAAGGGTCCTACGCTCTTCACGTCGGGAGCTCCGGCCCCGCCGTCTCTGGCACTCAACGTCCCCGCGACGAAGATTCTCCCCATGACAGCGGTGGGAAACATCACGTCGAACGGCATTTTTGTCAACAACAGTCCACTGGCGGCCCCATGGGCACCTTTAAACGTGCAGGGATAGGAAGGCGGATCCTATGAGCTTCGCGATTTTCAAGGGCGAAACCAACATGAAAGACCTGGTCAGCAGGCTGTTCACGATCTCCGGCAGGGGCTCACAGGCCAAAGCCGATCAAGTGGCGAAAATGCTGGTAGAGGCTAACCCACAACTACAGGACATGAGCAAGGTCCCGGTCGGCTCTGTCATCAACGTGCCTGCAACAGCTCCTGCCCTGAATGCGTCCGAAGAGGTGCAGTTGGGCGGATCCAGCCGGACCGCTATTGCCTTACCCGCGCAGCAGTCGCTCGAGGTGCTTACCCGGCGGCTTTCGGAAATCGATGTGCGAGCAGCAAGCGGTGCGGCCGCGTTTCTGGCAATGGCGCAGTCCAGCCAAGCGCAAAGCATCGCCCAGACCTCACCCGAGCTGAAAGACCAGCTTACAAATCTGATCACGTCGGCGCAGGCAGCAGTAACCGCAACCAACGCCAGCCAGGGAGCGGGCCAGCAGACCCTTTCGGCTATGCGCACGAGTATCGTGTCGTCGGCACAGAACAAGGGCTGATTGATGGGACCCTTGTCTTATCACGTGGCCGCGAGGCGGCGGTCACTGACAGGTTGTTTTGCTTCAGGTGAAATGATTACGGCATTTTGGTAGAGGAATTCGGTTATGCTTTTACGCCACCGCACCGCATGTGCGGTTGAAGTGTAACGGTCCATCATTCCAGAATTAGTGAGGGAATAGCCTGGCCATCTGTGGTGTCCGGACTATCTGCTCACCGCGTTGCGTGTGCGCCACGAGACGCTCAACCTCACATCCTTCTCCACGTTCTTTGACAAGCTGGAGGTCAACATGCGCCTGCTCTCGCGTTGGCTTCGAGTTACGCCTCTGGGGAAAAGACTGAAATGTCCCGCGCCGGCAATCCCCCTCCTGTTGGCGGCGGTCCTCTTGCCGGCCAGCAGCTCCCATCCAGTATTTGCCTGGCCTGCAGGAGAGAGCCACGACACCTCGAGTTATTCGCAAGGAAAACCGGATGTCAGGCGCCCCTTCCCTCAACTGAGTCTTGATGGCGGCCGCACGGTGGAATACATGGGGATGTTTCCGGCCGACACGAAGTACCAACCATCGTCAAAACTGACCCGATTTGCGGACAAAAACGGCGTTCTTCCTTCCTTCGAGACTCAGCAAGAAGAAGTTCCTCGGTATACGTTGCGTTCCAGTGAGTATGCTGTCGAGAACTATGCCCCGCCACGACATGCCAAGTCATCGGCTCACGCGGAATCGCCGTTTCGTGGGTTGTTCAACGACCTTGTAACGCTGGCGTATGGTTACCAGAAAGTCTTACAGTCGCCACAAAACGTTGCGACGGACTCTGAAGGGCGAGTCATCGTGACGGACAGTGGAATCCGGCTGTCCACGTCATTGATCCGCAGCGTCGAAGTTCCTTCAGGATCCTTGGCGGACATGGCCGGCGACTCGTATCGCCGGGAGATGTCGCGGTGGACGGAAGCGACAAGATCTATATCGCTGATTATCCGCAGGACCGCATTCTTGTCTACGACCGCTACGGCAGGTTTCTCAGCAGCATTGGCAGGGTTCACGATGAGAATCTGTTTCAACAATTGAGCGGCTTTGCCATCGACCGTCGAAGTGGGCGTTTATATGCCGCCGATGGTCCGCGCCATATGATCTACATTCTCGACCTGCAAGGCGCGGTATTGAAACGTGTAGGGCAGGCTGCCGAGGATGCCACCCTAGGTCAACTGAAAATGCGTGGCAACATTGGCCCACATGAGTTCAATTATCCAACCCATATTGTGGTGGGCGAGCGTGAAGTTTTCGTTCTTGACAGCGGCGGCACACGTATTCAAATTCTTGACCTCGACTGCAATCTGCTTGGAAGCCTGATCGTCCAACATGCAGCGCAAGATCATGCCACCGCCTTGGGGTTGGATACTGAAGGGCGAGTGTACGTACTGTACAGCGGGACTTCTGAAATACGCGTATACAACCGCGAGGGCAAGGTACTTACTTCATTTGGCGAAACGGGAGTGCGCGCCGGCGAGTTCTATGCGCCCGGAGGCTTGTGGGTTGACGCGACGAACCGGCTATACGTTAGCGACACATCGAACCGCCGGATCCAGGTGTTCCAGTTAAGATCCGAGGCGAGAAGAGCTCCGGCAGAAGCCGGCCTGCAAGCCTCTTCGCATTAGAGTATCGCGGGTACTGCACCGGTCCACTGCCGTTTTAAGTCGCTGTCGCCATTTTTCCGTCTACTTCACGGTGACCGTAATGTGCATCCAGGGACGGATGCGGCACTGTCACGAATACACTAAGGATATGCTGCGTCCTCCCGGTCCCCGTCCGCACTTCCTCATCGGCAACATCCCCCTTGCTGCGGCAGAGCCGTTGAACACATTCGCTCGCTGGGCCAACGAGTTTGGCGATATCTTTTACTACCGCGCAGCGTGGCTTCACGTTTACTTTCTGAACCGGCCCGATCTCATCGAATATGTGCTCGTTCGCAATCCTCAGAATTTCCTGAAGGACAGGGTTGTTCAGAGCAGCCGCTGGTTGCTGGGTACCGGCTTGCTTACGGCCGAGGGCGAGCCCTGGAAACGGCAGCGTCGCATCCTGCAACCTGCTTTCTCTCGCGATCGCGTCAACTCCTACTCGCAATGCATGATCAACTGTGCCGAGCAGATGCTGGCTACGTGGAAGCCAGGAACCGTCATCGACATTCACCAGGAAATGATGAGAGTGACCTTGCGGGTGGTCATACAAGCGCTGTTTGGGGTGGAAACCGCGGAGACCAACACAATTTCGCAAGCCATGAATACGGTCATGGCCAACAGTACCGGCGCCAGGTTGCTTCTGCCTCCGCTATTCCGTTATCTTCCCTTCCCGGGCATGCGGAACGTTCGTCGCGCCGCTCAGCAGATGAACGCAGGGGTATACCACATTGTCAGGCAGCGGCACAGCCGGGATGCGGGGGCCCCTCTTGACCTGTTATCCATCTTGATGAACGCCCGTGACGACGACGGCAGCGGAATGAGCGACGAGCAAGTTCGCGACGAAGTAATGACGTTTCTTCTGGCCGGCCACGAAACAACGGCGCTGGCTCTTTGCTGGGGCTTATATCTGCTCAGCCGGCACCCAGAAGTGGAACAAAAGCTCCATGACGAGCTCGATCTCGTACTTGGGAGCGGCCCACCGCATATTTCAAACCTGCCGTTGCTGGTATACACAGAAAAAGTACTCAAGGAAACCATGCGACTGTATCCGCCTGCGTGGAGCGTGGCCCGCACGGCAATCGATGGCTTCGAACTGGAGAGCTATCGCATCCCAGCCAGGTCCAATATCGTGATGAGCCAGTGGATCATGCATCGCGATGCGAGATTTTTTCCTGACCCACAGAGATTTGACCCTGATCGTTGGGACACCGCGAGCTGTCAAAATCTGCCGAGGTTCGCCTACTTCCCTTTCGGAGGAGGACCCAGGCAGTGCATCGGGTCTTCGTTTGCAACGACGGAGGCGCTTCTGCTGCTCGCCACGATCGCTCGGAAATTTCGCCTGGTGAACGTCAATCCGTCGACTGTTGTGCCTGTGCCCAGTCTCACCTTGCGTCCCAAGGGCAGCATTCCGATGCGGATCGAGTCGAGACACTAGGCTTTCAACTGGAAGCAAGCGAAATACGGACGCGCCAGCAGTAGCAGGAGTGCTGCGTTAGGCAGCATCGCGCGAACTCGGGCCGTGCAGGACCCGCTTGAGAGTTCAGGCAACCGACGGCTGGTCTGCTTACTCGCCGGCCGAATGCCTGCGATACCCTATCGATTGCAGGGTCAGTGTCTGAGGCCTGGGCGAGCGGCGCTCATGCGCACGATCGCGGAGACCAATGCGACGCAAGCCTTTGCGCAGAGTACGCATGCGGCGTTCCATTCCGCGAATCCGCTTTCGGCCTCGCATCCAGCTGAATCCGAGCATCAGTCCGAAGAGCAGAATGGAAGGGGCGACTAAGCGGTCTTGTAACGCCTGCCCCGGCGCCGACGCCGAGATGCAGTACAGGGATCCGATACCGACGATCAGGAGAGCGATCCACCCCTTGATGGAAGTGGAGGTTTGATACGTCATGGCGCATGGCTCCAGCCGGGGCCGAATCCGCTTCGTGGCGCTCCCCGGCTATTGGGAGGTAAAGCTTACAGAACGTGCGCCTCCTTTTGTACCGATCAGAGGGCCGGAGCGCAAGAAAAATTTCAGCTTAGTACTGGGCTTATGAGGATTGCGGGCAGCATATCGAACCTGACTGGGAAAGGTTCGGATTGGGTGATCCTTCCGAAGAGGGCGCCAGTAGCGGCTGACATGCCACTCCCGCCCTTTGTGTACAAATGTCCGTATGCCGGAATTGCCTGACATTACGGCCTATATCGGTGCTCTCGAGGCGCGAATTGTCGGGCAAGAGCTCCGGCGGATCCGCCTGGCCAGCCCTTTTCTCCTCCGTACGGTAACGCCGCCGATATCGGAGGCGGAAGGGCGCAGCGTGCGCGAACTACGGCGCATCGGCAAACGAATAGCGATTGGGCTGGAAGGCGATCTCTGGCTGGTATTGCATTTGATGATCGCCGGCCGGCTGCACTGGCGAAGCCCAGAAGCAAAGTTGGCGGGGCGTCAAGCTTTGGCGGCTTTTGATTTTGCTCACGGCTCTCTCGTTCTGACGGAAGCCGGTAGCAAGCGGCGGGCCTCTCTGCACATCGTGCACGGAGGAGAAGCGCTACGATCGCTGGATCCCGGTGGAATCGATGTTTTCACCACCGGCCTGGACGAGTTTCGCAACGCCCTCAGTGCTGAGAACCGCACCCTCAAGAGAGCCCTAACAGATCCTCGCATAGTCGGCGGCATAGGTAATGCCTACTCGGACGAGATCCTGCACGCTGCCCTGCTGTCGCCCATCGCACTTACAAAAAAATTGTCGGATGAAGACTGGGAACGGCTGTTCAGAGCAACGCGCGAGACGCTCCAACTCTGGATAGACCGGCTAGGCGGCAATGTGGATAAGTCCTTCCCCGAAAAGGTAACGGCCTTTCGCGAGGGCATGGCCGTTCATGGACGTTATGGAAAACCGTGTCCGCGTTGCGGCGAGAAGATTCTGCGGATCCGCTACGCCGATAATGAAACCAACTACTGCGCGCGCTGCCAGACTGGCGGAAAAGTTCTGGCCGACCGAAGTCTCTCGCGGCTGTTGCAGTCTGATTGGCCGCGTACGCTGGACGAGCTGGAAGCTCTGACTCGCCGATAGCACGCTCCAGCGAACGGCTAGAGGGGTTGGCCGCAGGGCTGCCTATTTGGATAGCAGTGGCGCTATTGAAAAATCTGCCTGACAGGTAGCCTCCTTCTGTGACACACTTTCCTACATGGAACCGGCGATATCCATGTTGCTGGTCTTGCTCGCCCTCTCTCTTCTTTATTGGATATACAGGAAGCGGCGTCTGTAATCGCGAACCTGATTGAACCTGGGAAAAGCGCGATTAGAAACTCGGCAATGACGCTGTTTCTGATTGTGTTTTCCCGCCCCATACCGGACCGACGAAATGAAGTCGCAGATCAAGCTCGGCAGCATCGCGGGCATCGCGATTGGGCTGCATTACAGCTGGTTCATCATTGCCGTTCTCATCGCGCTTTCGCTCACCGCGCACTTTCGCATCACCATGCCGGAGCAGAGCAATGCCGTCGTCTGGGGGGCCTCGGTGATCACGGCCGTGCTCTTCTTCGTCACATTATTACTGCACGAGCTGGCGCATTCACTGGTGGCAAAGGCCAAAGGCCTTCGCGTGCGGGCAATCACGTTATTTGCCCTGGGCGGAGTTTCGCAGATCGAGTCGGAATCTCCCGACGCCAAGACGGAGTTCTGGATCGCCATCGTCGGACCCTTGTCCAGCCTGGTAATCGGTATCATCTGCCTGTTGCTTTTACGGCTCACCGGCTGGAGATGGGGTAACGAGGTGCACACTCCGGTTGCCGGAGTCCTGCTGTGGCTTGGCTACATCAATTCGATGCTCGCCGCGTTCAACATGGTGCCGGGGTATCCGCTGGATGGTGGCCGTGTGTTGCGCGCGCTCATCTGGTTCTTCAACAAGAATCGCAAGCGATCCACCCAGCTGGCCTCACGCATTGGACAGGTTGTCGCTCTGCTTTTCATCCTTTGGGGATTGTATCGATTCTTCGTGGGGGAGAATTTCGGTGGTCTTTGGCTGGCATTCATCGGCTGGTTTCTGCTGGATGCCTCACGTAGCAGCTATGCCCAGCTTGAGCTGATGGAGGGTCTGCGCGACCGCAAGGTCGCCGACATGATGGAGCGCGACTGCCCCGTGGTTGAAGGCTATATCAGCCTGCAGGACTTCGTTGACGAGTATCTGCTGCGCAGCGGCCGACGGTGTTATGTGGTTGTCCAGGAGCAGCGGCTGATCGGACTTATCACTCCCAATGAGGTCAGGCAGATCGACCGCGAGCTATGGCCGCAAACCAGCGTACAAAGTGCGATGCGGCCGATCGCTCAGCTTCGCGTGGTCTCGCCCGAAACCCCAGCGGTACAAGCGCTGGAGATCATGAGCCGGGAAGACATCAACCAGCTGCCTGTGGTTTCCAACGGCGAGTTGCAAGGCATTCTCTCGCGCAGCAGTTTGCTGGCATTCCTGCGCAACCGCGCCGATTTGCTCGGCCATTGATGCAAGGCCCATCACATTTGGCGGGGATTGGCGATTACTGACGCACAGCTGTTGCGAGTTCGCAAGCGGCGATGCGCTGCTCGAGGAAATGTCGTTCTGTGGGATTGCGCGCCAGGGTCAGCGCTGACTGAAAATGTTCACGTGCAACGACACCTCGGCCACTTCGCAACTCAAACTCGCCAAGCGCTGCGTGATAGAAGGGATAGCTCGCCAGCCTATCTGCATTCGAGATCGCACGAAGCTCTTTGAGGCCACGCTCATGTCCCTCTCTCTGCCCAATCGCGATCGCACGATTGAGAGCGACGACGGGTGACGGCCGTATTGCCATCAATTGGTCATACAGCGACACAATCGTTGCCCAGTCTGTATCTTCAACGTCATCGGCGGTCGCGTGCATCCAGGCAATCGCAGCCTCAACGTGATACTCCGTCAAGTCCTCGCCGGACGCCGAAAGCTCCAGCAGCCTTTCTCCCTCCGTGATCAACTGCGCATCCCATCGCGAACGGTCCTGGTGGCCGAGGGTTTGCAGATCGCCGGAAGAATCCAGCCGTCCGGGCAGGCGGGCGCCATGCAGGCACATGAGCGCTGAAAGCGCGTACGTTGCTGGGGTCGAAGCCAGCGGATGTTCGCGCAACAACCCCGCGAGGCGCATCGCCTCCTGACACAACTCGACCTGGATTGCGGAATCCGGAGATGCGCCATGGTAGCCCTCGTTGAACAGCAGGTAGAGCGCACGCTGCACTGCCGGAAGCCGCCCGCCGAAATCGCGAGCCTCAGCAATGTCGAAAAGTTTCTTCGAGCCAGCAAGCACCTTCTTCCCTCGCCCAATGCGCTTCTCCATCGCGGCGTGAGAGGTGACAAATGCGCCCGCGACCTCGGCGACACTGAAGCCGCACAGGATATGCAGCATGAGCGCGACCTGCGTCTCCTCCGGCAGGCGAGGATGGCAGCAGGAGAACATCATGCGCAGCAGGTCGTCCTGGATGGCATTCTCCGCAAAAAGCTCTTCCACCGTGGGCGCCAGCGTCCACTCGCTCTCGAGCCACCGCGTCAGCTCCGGCGCAAAGGTCTGCGCCGTGCGCTCACGCCGCAGCACATCGAGGGCGCGGTTCTTCGCCGTCGTCATCAGCCACGCCGCAGGATTCTCCGGCATGCCGCGGAACTTCCACACCTCCAGCGCGCGGCAGAAGGCGTCTTGCACAACGTCTTCTGCCAGCGCCAGGTTGTGTACTCCGAGGATCCGCGTCAGCACGGAGACCATGCGCCCGGATTCGCGACGGAATAGATGATCGCTCGGGTCCATCACATGCTCAGCTTCATGATCGGGCGAACTTCCACGGCGCCATCGAACTCGAGGATTGGACAGCCCTTGGAAAGCTCCACGGCCTGGTCGAGATCGCGAGCTTCGATCAGCGTGTAGCCGCCGACGACGTCCTTCGCTTCGGCAAACGGGCCGTCCGTCACCGTCTTCTGCTGGCCCTTCACCAGCTTGCCGCTGTGCTCGAGCGGCTGCCCCTGATTCTTGAGATGACCTTTCTCGCCCAGCTCTTTCATCCACGCCATCCACTTCTGCATGGTCTGCTGCATTTTCTCCGGCGACCTGTCGCTCTGGCCGCCGCGGTAAAGATATAGAAATTCGCTCATACTTGCTTTCTCCTTAGTCGATAATCTCGACTGCCAACCTGTAGACGTTCCTGCCTCGGCACGCCGGACATATATTTTTTTTATTTTTTCGGACGAGGCGGCCACAGCATGTCGATCCTCGACAGTTGTCGGGCACTTCGACACTTTCCGAAGCCTTGCACAGGCTCGCTGCATCACATGGATTATGTATCGGCTCTTCAATAGCAAAGTCATTTGGGAAGAGCAATATGCGCGCGCTTGCCGACGAAGACCATACCCAGTTCATACGAGCAAATATTCATGCTTACAGCAGCGTCGATGTCCCCACGGGTAGAGGAACAGCGGTACCTCGCCTTACTCCGGGCCGCCAACTCAATTGCCACCAGCAGCGACTGCGACAGCGCATCAAATGCCCTCGTCGAGAGGCTGCGTGAGGTCACACATTTCGATTATCTGCAGGTCGTTGCTTTTGATAAAGAGACCAACGCTCCGTGCTGGTCGCTCCTGGACGCGAACGGCCGCAGAATCGATACCTCATCGGATAGCGCGTTTCCTCTCGAGGATTCGCCTTTCCGCTGGGTGCAGGACTCCGGCGAGAGCTTGATCCATCTCGACTGGAGCCAGAGCACGCGATTCCAGAGCTATGCCCTTTTCCTGAGCGAACTGGGCATTTCGTCGACCTGCACGCTGCCGCTGACGCGAGGACAACGGCGGCTCGGGGTCCTGAGCTTGGGCAGGCGTTATCCCAACGCCTATGACGAAGAGGAGATTCAGTTCCTCGGGCTGGTTGCCGAGCAGATTGGACTGGCAATCGACGCTGCCGTCAACTTTTATATCTCCCAGCGCGTACAGGACCAGCTTAAGCTCATCCTCGATCTGACGAATCAGGTCGTCTCCAATTTAGAGCTGCCCGATCTGCTGCATGCCGCCTCCGGCAGCGTCCGCCGCGTCATGCGTTGCGATGCCGCTGCCATCATGCTGCCGGATGCCGACGGCACTCACCTTTTCGTTCACGCGCTCGACTATCCCGACAGCCGCGGCATCTTCACCGAAGGTGCGCGTGTGCCCATGGAAGGCACGATGCCGGGCGATGCCTTTAAGAGTGGCAAGCCGATGGTTGTCAATCGCCTCGATCCTCTTGAGATGCCTGCCGAGATGTACCGCAAGGCCAAGGGCGAAGGCCTGAATTCGTTTTGCGATATACCGCTGATGAGCCGGAATCGACTGCTGGGCATTCTGGCGGTTGCCCGGCATGACGAGAACGCCTTCGACGATGACGAAGTTGCGTTTCTGACGCAGGTCGCGAACCAGGTGGCCATCGGCGTGGAGAACGCCCTCGCCTACAGCGTAATCGCCGAGCTCAAAGACCGGCTGGCAAAGGAAAAGCTCTATCTCGAGGATGAGCTTCGCGGGGAGATGGACTTCGAGGGCATTGTCGGCCAAAGCTCGGCGCTGCGGCATGTGCTGAATCTGGTTGAGACCGTGGCGCCCAGCGACTCGACGGTGTTGATGCTGGGTGAAACCGGTACGGGCAAGGAGCTGATCGCGCGCGCCATTCACGACCGCAGCCGGCGCAAAGACCGGACATTCGTAAAGATCAATTGTGCTGCGATTCCGACAGGTTTGCTGGAGAGCGAGCTCTTCGGACACGAGCGTGGGGCCTTCACCGGCGCGATCTCACAAAAGATCGGCCGCCTGGAGCTGGCCGATCAGGGCACACTCTTCCTTGACGAGGTCGGCGACATCCCGCTCGACATCCAGCCGAAGCTATTGCGCGCCTTGCAGGAACGAGAGTTCGAGCGCCTCGGCAGCACGCACACCAAAAAGGTGAACGTGCGGCTGGTGGCGGCAACCAATCGCGATCTGGAGAAGATGATCGAGAATCGCGAATTCCGCAGCGACTTGTACTATCGCCTGAACGTCTTTCCCATTCGCGTGCCGCCTCTGCGCGAGCGGCCGGAGGATATCCCGCTGCTGGTTCGCTACTTCACGCAGAAGTACGCCCGCCGCATGGAGAAACAGATCGAATCCATTCCCGCGGCCGACATGAAGAAACTTGCCGCGTGGCATTGGCCAGGCAACATTCGCGAGCTGGAAAACTTCATCGAGCGCTCCGTCATTTTGACGCACGGGTCTGCACTACAGATTCCAATCGGCGAATTGGGCAGCAACGGTAAGCCCGCCCCTGTTGTAACTTTACGGGATGCCAATCAACGCGACGAGATTGCGCGCGCACTTCGCGAAGCCAATGGGCGCGTCGCGGGGCCCGATGGCGCCGCCGCACGGCTCGGCCTCAAACGCACCACGCTCATCTCGCGCATGAAGAAGCTTGGCATCGACCCGCGTCAGCTCTCCTAACCTGCAATTGTCAGGGCTAAGATTGCCGAATGGGTGCCCTCAGAGGTCCTTCCTAAATTCACGCCGTTGTAAACCGGTTGCAAAGTCACCGATATTTCACACAACCCTCACAATGACGTAACACGAATACGACATCTCCAGTCTTAATCTCAGGCATCCACTCCGCATAATCGAGTGCGGAATCGCCGAGATTCTCTAAGCTCAAGCGCCTCACCGTAAACACTAGCCGCTCGAATTTGATCTCGTCCCGGTCGAGCTTCAAGAAGGAGATTCCTATGAAAGATCTGATAGACGGCCTGAAGGTACCACTCAATCGCCGTTCATTCGTGAAAAAGGGACTCATGGCAGCGGGAGCGGCTACCGTGGGTGGTGATTTGTTAGCACACGCGTCTGCTTTGGGTGAGGCCGCTCCGCGGCAACGCAGTCTGACCAGCAGCGGCAGTCTCAGCTCAGGTGACGCCGCCCTGCTCCGCTTTGCTGCAGCAGCAGAGATCCTGGAGAGTGACTTCTGGATCCAGTACAACGAGCTTGGCGGGATCCAGGACAGCGAGGTTCCGGGTGGCAGCGGAAATAGGTTCTACACCTCCAAACTGCAGAACCTGGATGCGGATTTTCCGCAATACGTCCACGACAACACGGACGACGAGATAACCCATTTCACGTTTCTTAACGCGTACCTGGTTGCCAATGGCGCTGAGCCCGCAAATCTCGATCAATTCCGCACCTTGCAAGGCAGTCTCGCGAGCGGGGTCAATACTCAGATGATTGGAAAGCGGCTTACCAATCTCACACAGCTCACGCTGGATACGAGTTGGTGGACGCGTTATCGCAGTGACAGTCACAACCCAGACCTTGATCCCAACTTCGTCTTTCCGCAGGCAGTGCCAGGCCTGGCGTCCGGACCGCACACCGCGATTCCGCGCACGGATGCCGATCTGCATCCCGACAAGCACATTCAAGCGATCGCCAACACCGCAGCATTCCACATGCCGACAATCGAACAAGGCGGCAACAGCTTGTATCCTTCCATGGCACAGCGTGCCAGCAGCGTCGAGGTGCTGCGCATCCTCATCAGCATCGGTCCTACCGAGACCATGCACTTCCAGACCTGGTCCGATAAGGCCGGCAATGCTTGCTCGCGTCCGCTGGCTCCTTTGACCGACCCAACCAACGGCCTGATGTTCCCGGACCTGAACTCGCCTCCCTTTGGCGGAGAGACGTTTCAGACAAACCTGATCATGCCCGAACCGTGTCCGTTCCTTGACCCGAGCCTCCCGATTTGTTCGATCATTCGCCCAACCGAAACCAATGGGATAGCCATGGGTGCGCTCACCTTTTTGACGAACATGGGACTGTTCATCGGTCAGCCACAGGCGTTCTTCGATTACATGATGGGTCTGGCAGCAGACGCCGACGCCGCAACACGCCAGTGCTGAAATAACCGGACCTGCGACTGCCCACGCAAGCTCCTCCCGCTTGGGTGGGCAGTCTTTCTTCGGCGTCGCTCACGGCTCCCGTTTTCTGCTTTCCGACACTGTCGAGTTCGCGTTACGCTCGACACTTGTCGACATCAGCTTCGACACTGATCGACACTTTGCCGCTCCGACACCTTCCTCTGCCTCATTCATCTCAGCCACTTACAGCTGACGACCGCCAACTCTCGTTTGGCAACGTCCGTGCTGCTCTTGCGTGAGACGCGATGTTCAAGATCTCGGTCGTTGAAAACCCAAGCCAGCGAAGGCTCGTCGTGGAAGGCAAGCTGGTTTCTCCCTGGACAGAGGAGATGGAAGCTGCCTGGAGACGCGCCGCTCAAGAACTCGACGGGCGCAAGCTCATCGTCGACCTGGCGAACGTAACCGTCATTGGTCCGGACGCTGAGAGTACGCTTCTACGCCTGATGCGGGAGGGAGCAAAGTTTTCCTGCTGCGGTGTCTTGACCAGGCACGTGTTGAAACAACTTGCTCGAAGATGGCGCGCCGGACATTCGCCATGTTCCCAATAAATCAAAACAGATGTCGGTTTTCGGCCAGTTCAATCGTTGTTGAATTGGAAGAAGGAGGTGAAATGCTGAGGACTAGCCAAGTCGCAACCCACCCATCCGGCCCTTACGCAATACCCACAGATTTCTGTCGTCTCTTCGAAAAGGATATGGACCGCTTGTATCTGCTGGCTTTTCTCCTGACTACGGATCACGCGGCGGCGGAGAGCTGTTTCGTGCAGGGCCTGGAAGATGCAACCAACAGCAACCGCGTCTTCAAGGAATGGGCGGATTCGTGGGCGCGCCGCATGATCATCCAGAGTGCGATTCAGAGCGTCCATCCCCGGCCCGAAGAGGGCGGACATTCAGACCTCAACTCGCAGCGCGAGGCTGAGCCACTTGCGATCCGGGCGATCGTCAGCTTGCGCGCATTCGAGCGCTTTGTCTTCGTGATGTCGGTGCTGGAGCGCTACTCCGATCAGGACTGTTCTCTTCTCCTCGACTGCACGCGCGGTGAGGTTATTGCGGCAAGGACTAGAGCTCTGCAACAGATCGCGAGTTCGGAAGCACTTTACAGCGAAGCGGCAACCATTGCAGCACGCGAAGAGGTCCGCCGTGAGTCGGGAACTCGGCGAGAGTCCGCTCCCAGATTGGCTTACGCATAACAGTGGCTCTTTCATGTTCAAGACACGAACGAAAAGGATACGGAGAATGGACGCCATGATTCGCAATAAGACGCTGGCGCTCGCCGGCTCGGCGCTGCTGTTGCTCACCATAACGGCGTGCAGCAAGAGCAGTGTGCAGGCTGCACCGGCGATGCCGCCGCCACCCCTGGTCACGGTGGTGAAGGCCACGTCACAGGATGTCCCCAAGTACCTGGACGAGATCGGCCGTAATGCAGCGTTCGAGTCGGTCACGGTGACTCCGCAGGTGAGCGGACGGATTACCGAGCGTCACTTCCGCGATGGCGAGAACCTTAGCAAGGGACAGCTGCTATTTGTCATCGATCCGCGGCCGTTCCAGGCACAGGTCGACTCGGCACAGGCGGCGTTGAATCAGGCAAAGGCTGCACTGGAGCTGGCCAAGATCCAGTTTGCACGCGATGAGCAGGTGATCGGCACACGCGCAATTTCCAAGCAGGATTACGACACCAAGAAGAACGCCGTCGATGTCGATCAGGCGCAGGTGGAAGCTGCGCAGGCGACTTTGGAGACGGCGAAGCTCAACCTGGAGTACTGCTACATACATTCACCGATCGACGGACGCGCCGGCGCACGCCTGGTCGACGTCGGCAACGTGGTGCAGGCGAACTCGACTTCCCTGCTCTCGATCCAGCGGCTCGATCCCATCTATGCAAACTTCACGGTGACGGAAAGCGATCTGCCGGACGTTCAGAAGGAGATGGCGAGCGGGATGTTGAAGGCTTCCGTGCGCATTCCCTCCGATCGGGAAAACGCTGTTCGAGTCGGACGTGTCGAATTTCTCGATAACTCGGTGCAGAACGGCAGCGGTACGGTGAATCTGCGCGCCACGCTGAACAATCCCGATCACCATTTCTGGCCGGGGCAGTTCGTCGACGTGAAGCTTGTGCTGACTACGCAAAAAGGCGCGGTGCTGGTGCCGAACCAGGCTGCACAAATCAGTCAGAAAGGGCCGTTCGTCTACGTTGTGAAAGACGATGACACGGCAGAGCTGCGGCCGGTGCAACTGGGACAGCGCCAGGGCGATGAGGTCGTGATTACCGCGGGCGTCGCTCCGGACGAGCGTGTGGTGCTTACCGGACAGCTATTAGTTCGCCCGGGCAGATTCCCGGCCTCGAGCTGGTGACCTCGAACAACACGCAGGGACACACCAACTTTGTTCTGCAATTCGATCTCTCGAAGAGCCTGGATGCGGCAGCGACCGATGTACAGGCGGCGATCAC
>Ga0126381_100000103_pt1 | contig 95222 bp, 82 predicted proteins | sample PanSoiMetPlot_28_FD_96465 | JGI IMG/M metagenome (GOLD analysis project Ga0126381, IMG submission 96465) | Tropical forest soil microbial communities from Panama - MetaG Plot_28 | ecosystem: Environmental > Terrestrial > Soil > Tropical forest > Bulk soil | place: Panama | collected 2016-02-17 | reverse complement strand
GCCTTTGACAAAATCGATTCGGAGGTCAATGCGTGGAGTGCGCAAACTCGCATGGCCGCCTAAAAATGACGCATTCAGAACTTGACGCATTCGGTTCAGGTTCTGTGCTTCAAGACTTCTAGAGAGAAATAAGACCCAAGCGAATCGCGTGCTGCACCAGTTCCGCGCTTGATTTGACCCCGAGGGTTTCCATGATCTCGTATTTGTGGCCCTCGACGGTTCGGACGGAGATATTCAGCGCAGCCGCAACTTCTTTCGCGGTTTTGCCTTCCGTCAGTAACTGCAGGATTTCACGCTGGCGCGGAGTCAATTCACTCCTGGCGCCTTGTTTAACCGGTGTCTGAAGCAGCAGCGTGATGAGATCCTTCGCGATCAGCGAAGTCAGGTAGGTTCTCCCCTGGAGCGCTTCGTGAATGGCGGTAACCAACTCGTCCCCCGCGGATTGTTTGATCAGGAAACCGGATGCGCCCGCGCGGAACGCCTCGGATGCTATATGCGGGTCTTTATGTTGAGTCAAGAGGATGGCCCGCGCGGTTACGCCTTGTTTCCGAAGTTGCCTTAGCGCGTCAATGCCATTTAAAGACGGCATCGAAATATCCGCCACGATGACGTCGGGGTTCAGGCGCCGCGCGAGTTCCACGAGTTCGTGCCCGTCGCGCGCGACGCCTGACAGGTCGAATTCATCCCGAAGGAGGGCCGCCAAACCCTGCGCCACTATCAGATGGTCATCCGCGATCAACACCTTCGGTTTGGACATATGGGAGGTCGTTTTCGTCAAATGCTCTGACGATTATTCATTGCGCGCGCCGAAATTGCGATAATCTCTTTCTGGTAGTGCGTCTATCTTTGGCTCTGAACAGACCGATTTCCCGCACCGGACTGCTTTTCCCGGAGGCGATACTTATCGCTGCGTTCTGGCCCGGGCTATTGCATTCTGCGCCGCTATCGGGTCCCGTTCGACCGATTCAGCATGATGCGCCTTCTTACCAGGGAGAGATCTTAAGAAAATATCACATCGTCGTCCTTTTTCCGTCCGAGTCCCGTGTTTTGCGTGACCGTGACATTGACACTGCGGCGGAGACGCTTTCCCTGGGCGCAACTGCCGTGCTTTACACGGAGTATCTCGACCTTCTTCGCTTTCCAGACGTCGAACGCGAGCAGACGGTAACGCAATACCTCCGCGCGAAGTACGCGTCGCAACACATCGACGCCGTCCTGGCAGTTGGATATGACAGTCTTAATTTCGCCCTGAGGCGCGGCGCCGAGATTTTCGGCAGTATCCCCGTCACTTTCTGTTCAGTGGAGCAAAGCCGCGTCGACGGTCTTCACCTCCCGCCTTACTTCACCGGCGTGACCAATACCGATAACGTGCGCGGACTCATCGATGCGGCGCTGAGGCTCCAACCGGACACAAGGGAGATTGTTATTCCCGGCGGCTCTTCGGAATACGACGAATACTGGCTCCAGCACGACCGCCGGATACTGAGCGAATTCGAGGGACGGGTTCACGTTCGTTATTTGACAGGTCTGCCGATGCTCTCGATGCTGCGGGCACTGGGCCGCCTCAAACCGCACACCATTGTTTTCGTTCACGCTTTTTATCGCGATGGCTCCGGCGAGTCATTCAGCGAGGGCGAGATGATGAGTCTGATCTCCAAGAACGCGACTGCGCCCGTTTATGCCATGACGCGCCCAGGCGGACAGAAGGGCGTATTGGCGGGGCCTCCCGGCGGGGCGACGGGCTTACGGTACGCGGTCGCTTTGAAGATGATCGAGCGAACTCTGGCGGGCGAAGCGCCGTCCAATATTCCCATTCAACACCTTCCAGGAGCGACTGTCTTCGCGTTCGATGCGAGCCAGTTTTCGCGCTGGGGAATCGATTCCGCTCGTGTGCCTTCCGGATCCCTGTTGGTGAATCGGCAGCTGACCCTCTGGGAGCAGTACAGGGAACTGGTTGTTGGGATGGCGATCTTTATCCTTCTGGAAAGCGTTCTGATCGCCGTGCTGCTGGTTCAACGCCAGAAGCGACGAAGGGCCGAAGCCATGCTTGCGGACCGCAATGCTCAGTTGCAGCAGTCCGAAAATTCACTCCGGCAACTGAGCGGGCAACTCATTTCCGCACAGGAGGAGGAGCGGCGGCGGATTGCTCGTGAGCTTCACGACGACCTCAACCAACAGGTTGCGGATCTCGGCATGTCACTCAGCGGGATTAAGCGGGGGGTGCCGGCAACAATGGATGGGATGCGCGGCGATATAGCCGGCGTTCAGAAGCGTTTGATGACGCTCTCCGACGGACTGCGCCAGATCTCGCACGAACTGCATCCGGGGATGCTGGAGCTTTTCGGACTCGTCCCTACGCTCGGAGCGCATTGCCGCGAGTTCAGCGCAATCGCGTCGCTTCCGATCGAGTTCGAAACTAACTGCGAAGAAGCCCTGCCGATGAGCGCCTCGCTGTGTTTTTACCGGATTGCGCAGGAGGCGATCCGAAACGCCGCCAAACACTCGAACGCCGGCAAAGTGCGGGTCATTCTTACGAGATCAGCGAGGGCGCTTCGTCTGGTTGTTACGGATGACGGCGTCGGGTTTGATCGGGACGACCCGGTTCGGCGAGGCGGCCTCGGATTGCGCAGCATGGAAGAACGCGTCCGGCTCGTCGGCGGCGAATTGGAACTGATCAGCCGCAGGGGGTCGGGAACAACCCTGACTGTGACGGTTCCTCTAAGCGAGACAGGCGAGGCGACACAGCCGAAGTTGATGGCTGTGGCGACGAATTAGCCTCCACGCGTCGCCGGTACGTATACTCTTGTGAGTTACGAGTCCGGCCGTGACCCAACCCACCCCCGTTCCCCGTCTCGACAGAGCCCACGCCGGGCCGTCGCAGCGCATCGTTTCGATTCAGCGCAAGGCCATCGCGCTGCTCATAGCGGGCGGCGCTCTCAACTATGTGGACCGCGCGACTCTGTCGGTAGCCAATAAGCTGATTCAGGAAGACCTCGGCATACCGATCGCGCGGATGGGCCTTCTGCTCTCCGCGTTTCTCTGGGCTTATGCTTTCGCGCAGTTACCGATCGGGGGTTTGATCGACCGATACGGCCCGCGAAAACTACTGGGTCTCGGATTGTTTGGCTGGTCGCTGGCGCAGGCAGCGGGCGGCTTTGTGAACAGCTTCGGCGCGTTTGTGGGGGCGCGCGTCGCCCTGGGAATCGGCGAGGCGCCTCTGTTTCCAGGCGGCGCCCGGGTGGTGCGCGATTGGTTCGCCGTCCGGCAGCGCGGATTCGCCACGGGATTATGTCAATCCGCGGGCACGCTAGGCAATTCCATCGCGGTACCGCTTCTGACGTTCCTGATGCTCACTCTGAGCTGGCGATGGATGTTCGTGATCGTGGGCGCCGCGGGGATCGGGCTCGCAATTCTGTGGTGGGCCGTTCATCGCGATCCTTCCGAGGTCACTCTTGAGCCGGAGGAGGTTCGCTATCTGACCGCAGACGATGAAAATGCCGCCACGCGGCAGCCATCCTTCAGGGACTGGATGGCCTTGTTCCGGCACCGCACCACGTGGGGGATGATCTCGGGCTTCTTCGGTACGGTTTATACGCTGTGGCTGCTGACGAGTTGGCTGCCGTTTTATCTCGAACGCGAACGGCACATGACGATCGCGCAGGTAGGCAAGGTTGCTTGGATTCCGTTTCTTTGCGGCGCTGTCGGCGCCGTCATTGGCGGATGGCTCTGCGATCTTCTGGCGCGGCACGGCTGGACGCCGATGGGTGGACGCAAGCTCCTGATTTCGTCGGCGTTGTGCGGCATTTCGGTGTCCACGGTGGCGACGGTGCTCTCCGCGTCGAATGCCCTCGCGCTGGTTTTCATTTCACTCTCCGTTTTTCTTGTCTACATCGCGAGCAGCGCTTCGTGGGCCACGGTACCCATTGCGGCGCCGGGGCACTTCACTGCGTCGCTCGGCTCGATACAGAATTTCGGTGGCTATCTCGGCGGCGCGCTGGCTCCTGCCGTGACCGGCTTTATTGTGGAGCGCACGGGCAGCTTTTCGCAGGCCCTGCTGCTGAGCGCGGGCGTGAGTCTGGTTTCCGCCGCGGGGTATCTGCTGCTGGTGCGACGGCCGATTCAGGCCTGACGCGCTTCTTCAACAGCACGAAAAAGGTACTGTTCAGCGGAGTCGACGACCTTATCCCACGAGAACTGGGCTGCCCAGCGTCGGCCGCAATCGGAGATGGCCTGGCGGCGAAGCGGATTTGAGAGGAGATCCCGGATTCTCTGGCTCCAGGCCGCTGTGGCCCGTGGGATGAGTTCCGCGGCGGAATGCGTCAAGCCGCGGATGCCGGGAATGTCGCTTGCCACGTAAGGCAGACCAACCGCGGAGGCTTCCAGAAGTGTCAGGGGAAAGTTCTCAAAGTGAGTCGGGAGCAGGAGGAGGTCTGCGCGCTGCATTTCGGCCCGAATCTCGTGCTGGGGCAACGCGCCCGCGAAGGTGATGCGACGGGTCGTTCCGTGGTGGCGCGCCGCGTCTTCCATCGCACGACGCAGATGTCCCTCTCCGACAATGCGAAGGCGCAGGGCGGGAATCTGGTCTGCCAGCGCGTGGAAGATATCCAACAGTTCCATCACGCCCTTGTTCGCTTCCAGTCTGCCGACAAAAAGAAGGCTGTCCGCGGCAGGCCGTATCTCAAATGCCTCGCCAAGCCAGCCCGTGGGCACTCCCGATGGCAGGATGCCGTGCGCCCGATACCGAATCAGATTGCCATCCTCGCGCGCTGCGACCGCCGGATTCACGAGCCGAATGGTCGAACGGTCCCGAGCGAGCCACCGCGATCCTCCGCCGGAATAATACGAGACATGCGCGAGCCGGCGCCGTTCGCGCCATTGAGAGAGCCAGGCGTTCTCGCGGGGCAGGAATGTCATGGTGACGGACAGACGCGACATTGCGCCGCGGATCGGCAGATTGAGAGCGCAGACCGCCTGAAATGAAGCCGTGCTCAGGCGGAAGGCGGTTGGGTGCGAGAGACGCGCGGCCCGCACCACGGTCGACCCGAGGGCGACGTGAGGCGCAAGGAGCCATCGGGCCGGCAGGTCTGCGAGGTCTTCGGGCAGCCGTCGGCCGGGCGACAGGCCGGCGATCAAGGTGATTTTGTGGCCTCGCGCCGCGAGCCCGCGAGTAAGCATGACGGCAGTGGTCTCCAGGCCGCCGCGGCTTGATGCCAGAGTCGAGAGGGCAATCCCGATATCGAGTCTGCTGGCGGTTTTCATACGACAGGCGTCCGCTCCCGAACCGCCACTTTGGCATCGAGCGCTTCCTGGGCGTCGCGTTCCCAATCGACGCCGGGCGCGAGTTCGGATGCTTTTGGAAATGCGAGGAGCGCGCGCAAGGAGCCCGAGGTGAATCCGCATCCGAAGCGCCACCGCCGCGCTTCCCGATGATGCAGGAATCGCGACCAGTGAAGAATTGCCGAGCCGGCCAGGCTGCGCGCCAGAGAAACGCGGTCGGCGAAAGTTGCTGGGGCTGAGCCCCGGTAGAAATCGTTCACGTAACGTTCGCCATAGGAGTGAATGAGCCCCAATCGGTAGAAGTCCGCCGATCCGAAATTTGAGGGGGTGTCGTAAGGATGATTCACGGATGCGCAATACGCGAAGACCAGTTCGCCTCTTCGCCGCGCGTGGCGCGCCAAGACCAGGTCTTCTCCCGTTGCGAGGCGAGCCTCGAACAGCGCGAAACCCGCCACGGGAAAGCAACTCGCGTCGAGATCCCCGGTTCGGAACGCCATCGCAGCGCCCGAAAGCCATTCGACCGTTTCGTAACCCGAGCCGCTGTCCTGCGGCATGCGGCGGTGTCCGGAAGGGCTTACGCCTCCGCGGCCGATGAGCCCCTGATTCATCAGTTTGCGCCAGAGACGGGGACCGGTTTTCGTCAATTCCAGCGTTGCGGACTGAACGCTTCCCGCGTGATTCGGATCGCCGAAGTCGATCCGGCACGTCACGCCGGCGATGCGGCGGGAACGCCACTCCAGCGGCTCGATGATCCTTTCGAGGAAATCGGGCTGAGTGATTCGAAGGTCGTCATCGAGATAAACAAGCCGGCGCGATCCGGCGCACGCCCTCCAACCCAGATACCGTTGATAAGGAAGCGACGCATGGTTCGACGGAACGTAGACGATCTCAATCGCGGGAGGAATGCGGAGGCATCGCAGCGCCGTCAAGACCTCGCCTGAAGAAGGATCTCCATCCACCACCACAAGCAGTTCCGGCCTGAGCGTCTGCTTCGAAAGGTCGCCGATCAGTTTCAGCAACTGCGCCACGCGGCGATAGGTCGGAATGCAGATTGCGCATCTCACCGATTTCGACCTTACAGAGTATAATCGGCCTACTCGTGACCTCTCTCGTAACCGTTATTATTCCTACGTGGAATCGACGCGAGTTGCTGGCGGAAGCGCTCGAAAGCGCGCTCTCCCAGACGGTCAGTCATCTGGAAGTTCTCGTGATCGACGACGGCTCCGACGATGGCACCGCCGAATTCATCGGCGCGCATAATCATCCCGCGATTCGGTATTTCCGTTTTCCGCATTCCGGGCGCGTTTCGCGGCTGCGCAACTTCGGAATTGAAAACGCGCGGGGAGAGTACATCGCATTTCTCGATTCGGACGATCTCTGGACGGCCGGTACGCTCGAGTCGCTGCTGGCTGGTTTGCAGGCTCACCCCGAGGCCGGATTCGCTTATTGCGGTTTCCGAACCTTCGACGAAGCGGGAAATTCGAAGATTCACGTATACCGGACCGGGGCAGGCCCGGAGCGCTCCGTGCAGAACGTGTTCGCGGGAATGGTCGCGGGCGCCATGGGTCCGTATCCTTCCGCGCTGCTGATGCGAAGAAGCGCTTTAGATCGAATCGGACTCCTGGACGAAGACCTCGTGCTCGGCGAATATGAATTCATCTGCCGGCTCGCGTACGAATTTCCGGCGGCGATCGTTCATGAGCCGCTCGTCCGCATCCGCAAACACGCCGGCAACGCCTCCTGGAGTTTGCAGGCGGAAGAGTTGCGCGAGGCGATCATCGCGGTGGAGAAGTCTTACCGGGCGCGCAAGATTCCGTTAGGCGTGTTTCAGGACCGGATCGTGACCTACCGGGCCGAACTGGCGCGAGTTTTCCTCAGCGCGGGCGATGCCGACGAGGCCGGAAAACAACTGCGCGGGTGTTTGTCCGCTCTCGGCCAACCAGCTTGAACGATCGAGACATCATTCAGAGTCTATGGATCGGGCAGCGGCTCTCCACGATGGAGCAGCTTTGCATCCGGTCGTTTCTCGCAAATGGACACGGTTTCGATCTGTACACGTACGGACCCGTAGAGGGCGCGCCGGCGGGTGTTGTGTTGAGGGACGCAAGCGAAATCCTGCCGGAGTCGCGCATTTTTCGGTATTCGCACCGTGATTCCGTGGCGGGCTTCGCGAATTATTTCCGTTATAAGCTGCTTCTGGAGCGCGGCGGCTGGTGGGTGGATACGGATGTGATCTGCATCAAGCCTTTCGATTTCGGATACGACACGGTATTCGCATCCGAAATGAACGGAGGCGAGGTGATCCGCTCTTCGGCGGTGATCCGTGTGCCGCCGGGGTCTGAGTTCGCCCGCTATGCATGGGGAGTCTGCGAGTCACGGGATCCGGCGCAGTTGCAATGGGGGGAGACGGGGCCCCTGCTCGTAACAGAAGCTGTAGACGCGCTGGGACTGCAGGGGTTCGTTTGGAGCGTTCCGACCTTTTGCCCCGTTGACTATCAGGAATGGGAACACCTGCTGGAGCCAAACGGCGCCGGCGCAATCGGGCCTGAGACGCATGCCGTGCACTTATGGCACGAGATGTGGCGGCTGGCAGGACGCTCGCGGGACGCGGAGTATCCCGAGACCTGCGCCTACGAATGCTGGAAGCGGCGCTGGCTTTTGTAAATGAAGCCGTAGCGCCGGAAGAAATCCTCGCCGTACTTCGCGCTATCGGCTATTTCGCGGGCGCGAGCCGGGCTGTAGCCTTTCGATCTGAGGCGGGATTCTTCCTCCCCGCGCCAGGAATCGAAGGCCATACCGGCATCCGATGCCGACAGGAACCTGCGGACTGTTTCCTCCCAATCGCTGAACGCGCGCCGGTATTCCTCCGAAAGGGCCGCGATGCGGGTTCTGGCCTTGCGCGTTTTCGCATAGGAGGATTCGATCCCCGCTCGCAGGCGCTTCGCGCCCTGTTGCCGCAGGTCGCCGGAGGGGCGGTAAATCCGGTTCAGACACAACACCTCTCCCAGTGGCTCGGTCAGTCCCGGATCTTTCCCCAGGATGTACCATTCGTCGGCGCGCATTCCATCGATCATTCGGGTGAGTTCCACATCGTCGCGCCCCGGGATCGTGAGCATGTCGTGGTCCATGAAGCGCATGCGGGGTTGCCAGCCGGTTGGCGTCCAGAGGGACCGAATTCCCACGTTTCGGTCGACGAAGGACTCACCGTATGAAAAGGCGCCTACAGCGAGGAGCGTACCCCAAAAAATTCCGATCTGGCTCAGGAGCGAGAGATAGGAGCGGTCGGCGCGCTGGCGGTTACGCCTGTCTGCGAACGCTGCGTCCAGGTAGGCGGCGTACGATCCCTCCGATTGATGCGGTGGATGAACCACGCCCAGAATTTCTTCGAGGAGGGAATCCGCGAAACGGCGGGAATCGTGAACCGTCGGCTGGATTCCGAGTCCGCTAAAATACGCCGCATCGCCGTCCGGCGCGAAGTATTGTTCCAGAGTCCGCAACCGAAAAGAAGTGGACCCCGCAAGGATCGCCTGCCGCGGGGCGGCATGTTTCAGAAACCGCACGGTCAAACCCAGATCGCCCTTCAGGACCGTATCCGCATTCTCGCCTTCGAACGCGTGGACGGAGCGTTGCATGTGTTCCCGCATGGCATGGAAAGCGTCGCCGAATGCGTCTCGCCGTGTGAGGTAGGGGAGGAGATGCTCGTCGCCACGCGGTCCGGGAACGGTTCGTATGGACGAAAGGTTCACAACGATGCTGACCGGCGCTGGCTTTCCGTGCGCCGCTCGATAAATTTCGGCGATTTTTGCCGACGAAGCCGATTCCGCGTCGAGCATCGATGCGACGCTTCCGCCGTGCAGCCGATGGCTCCAGGGGACTCTTTGCTCACCGCGCGCGAACACGACATCGAGGGGATTTGCGCCGCGAACGCCGACGCGTTTGATCTCGAATTCCAGATCGCTGCCCGGTGGTTTCACCACGGCAGCGACCGTTCCGAGCGGGTACTCGGCGATCGAATTAACGGTGGCGGGAGTGTTCTCATCGACCCAATAGATGCGTGATTCTTCCGCAAGCTGGTCGAGAATCGCGGACTCATAGGGCGGAAGTTCCCGGTTTCGATAGCGCCAGGCTTGTCCCGCCCACTCCGGATAGTCCCGTGGGATGTGGGCGATCCCCTTTGATTCGCGAAAAACCGTTCGAACCTGCTTCGCTACATGATCCGGGTCGAAGAGATAACGCGCGAGCGTCAGCTTACACGGTTGCCTGGACATGTGGATGAAGTCCAGCAGCCGCTCAGGTTCCGTTTGAAGGCCTCGGAGCCGCCGGAAAACGCGCGCGAGGCGGGAAATCCGTCGACGAAGGTGGGCGGCGCTCACAATCGGGCCCGGCTCGCCTCGATGCTTCTGAATTTTGAGGGATAACTCGTCGCATGCGCCGTTGTTGCGGCGAAGAGCGAGAAACTCGCGATCCAGCATCAATGCCGCCGCGCAGCGGAGATCCCAGCCGCCGCCGTCCTCGCCCGCGGCGCATCGGATCAGATCCTCGTGGAACTCATGACGCGCGTCGCCGCTATCCAGAAAACGCTCGAACAACTGACGCGCGCGCGGGCATTCGCCGAATTGTTCATCGACAGTTCGCTGAAGCGCGCGAGGAAGACAGGAAACACAGGAAATTTTCTCCACTTTACGGATGAATCCGTATCATAATGGCACGAGTAACGCGAAGAATGGAGACTCAGAATGGGAATGGAGAGAAAAGGCGGCAAGGGATCCAAGCCGGCCGCCGCCGGTGACAGTGTGACGGTCACGATGGGCACTACCGAAGCTCAGAACCTCCTGCTCGCCCTTACCGAAGCGCTCGGCGCGGGCGACGACAAGAAAAAGAAGAAGAAGAAAAAGAAAAAGGACGTCCCGCCACCTCCCTTCGGCAAATAGACGAAGGGAGGCAGCCAGCGCAGCCCTATTTCTGCGTTGCGCAACCCGCCGGCATCGATCCGCAGTTCGAGGGCGCGCCCTTCGAAGGCAGTATCTCCACCTGCTTCATCATGCCCTGATCTTCATGCTTGAGGATGTGGCAGTGCATGACGAAGCACCCGTCGAAATCCTCATACTTCGTGTTGAACGTGACTTTCTGGCAGGGATGGATGAGGATCGTGTCGCGCCAGACGAATTCGAGGGGATCGATCGGCAGCTTTGTTACAGGATTGTACTGGCGATTCTGCTTGTTCGAGTAAAAATCCAGCCACGCCTGATCGTACTCAATATTCACTACCTGGAACGGGTTCACGTGGATGTGGAAGGGGTGGGCGAGATAAGAATCCGTGTTCAGGACCTGCCACTGTTCGGAGTCACCCAATACGACCTGCACCGGATGCTCCGGATTGTACGGTTCACAGACCACCGTACCGGCATCGTTTTTGGCGCAGAAATTCCAGTGGCCTGGGCCATTCTGCGGGTCCGCGAAGCCAAGCTGAATCGGCCGGACAGGCAACCCGCTCGGGAAAGTCGGATGCGGCGGTACAAACGGAGCCATCTCCGCCGTGGTGGGAATCGGCGTATCGCCAGGGGCTGGCGCGACGATGATCGTCGCCAGCGCCTGCGCGGTTTCAGCCCCCGCGCTGATGTTCAGCGCTGCGGCCTTCGCGACAGTGGGTTTGACCAGAGTGTAAGTGCCTGCCGCAAGTTTGACGAACACATCGATGCGATTACCTGGCGCGAGACTGGGAGCGTTCATCTGATCCACCGTCCCGGTGGTCAGGCCATCGACCGCGACCCGATAAAGGGGTTGCACGGCATTGGCCGAATTCACGATCGAAAACGGAATTGTTTCTGAAATGCCGCCGTGAATGGTGCGCCAGAGATAGACTTTCCCCGCCTGCATTTTGATCGTGGGCTTGAGTTGTCCGTTGATCAGCGTGTAGAGCGTTACGGGTGGCCAGTTCGACGGGCAGGGCGCTCCCGGCCCATTGACGTCGCACCATTCGGAAGTCAGATATGTGGTGTTGAAAGGCACCTGCTGAAAAACGAAGATGCGTTCCGCGATTCCCTTTGAGGCGTAGAAATCGTCGATCGCGCCGCGCACGATTAACGCTCCCGCCATTCCGTTCGCCACCTGCACCGCCGCGGAGCCGTGCTTGTGCGGGTGATACCAGAGCGTGCCAGCGGGATGATTGTTGGGAATCTGGTACTGATAGTCGAAGCAACCGCCTTCGGGACACACCTGAACGAAGACGTTGTCGCTGTTGCCTCTGGGCGAGACGTGCAGGCCGTGGGTGTGCAGGTTGGTGGTGTTTACGCCGACCGGAGCGTTGTTCATACCTTCGTGATTCATGTCCGGGCAGGGCGTGTTGTCGCTCGGCAGCTTATTGACGATCCGGACATTCAATTGGTCGCCCGGTCTTACGGAGAGTACGGGACCGACTGACGCGCCGTTGTAGGTTCTCAGCTTGACCTTGGCGCCGTTGATCATGTGATACGAATACTGGCACTGTAGAGTGACGTCGAGCTTCCCGGCTTTGGATTCGACGGCGTACAGTTCCTCCAGGTCCTCGGTGGAGCGCATTGTGGCAAGCTTCATGACCGGGGCGGGCCTGTGCGCGGGCTTGGCGTTCACTGACGGCGTCTGGGCTCGAAGGGCTGGCGCGAGAAGGGCCCCTCCTGCCATGTTGGCGGCGGCGCGCATAAAATCACGCCTGCAGCGGAGACTTTCCTGATTCATATTCGCCTCTCCGAAATCGGAATGGAGAGAGTATACATGGATTTCCCAAATCCGGCGCGCCCGGAGGCATAAAGCGCGGAAATTTTACTTAACTGTTAAATTCCGACCTGGATTCGGCGGATTTTAGGCCGCGAAACCCGAATGGATGCGAAATCCCGGTTTCTGCCCAGCGAGGATTCGGGCTTCGTGGGCCAGCATTTCCTGCCATCGCCCGTAAACTACCGGTTCATCGTCCATGCGGTTCGCCAGCCTCAGAAATACCTTGTAGTGGCCCATTTCGGAGCTGAATAGCGCGCGATAAAATCCGGCGAGTTCGGTGTCTTCTAATTCCGAAGCCGCCTCGGCGAGCACGGAAAAACGCTCGCACGATCGCAGTTCGATCATCGCCGAGACGAAAAGGCGATCGATGGTCTCCGCGCCCCCGCCGGTCCGTACCAGAGCGCGCAATTCTTTCGCATAGGGATTGCTGTGACCGCGCTCGATTCGGCCGCCGCGCCGTACGAGCAACCGCATAGCCTGGGCGAGATGCGCGGCCTCATCGCGCGCCACGGACGTCATGGTTTCCACCCAGCCGGGAAGCCATTCGCCCGGCCAGCGGGTAAGCAGTTCCATCGCGTTATGGGCGGCCTTCATTTCCAGGAAGGCATGGTCAGCCAAAAGCGCCACCGGATTCGCAAGTACGGCGCGACCCCATTCGGGCGGTGTCCGTGAATGCAGCGGCAGCGGATCCATAACGGCGGCTTATAAGACCAGGTTAGCGCGAACCCATTGCTATCCTGCAATTTCATGCTCAGAGTTCGGTTTGCGCCGTCCCCGACGGGCTATCTCCACATCGGGAGCGCGCGCACATTTATCTTTAACTGGCTCTACGCGCGCCGAAATGGCGGCAGCATGATTCTGCGCATCGACGATACCGATCTCGAGCGCAACACCGAGGCCTCTCTTAATTCGATATTCGAAGGACTTCGCTGGCTCGATCTGGGTTGGGATGAGCAATACCGGCAGTCCGAACGGCTGGATCTGCACAAGGAAGTCGCCGAGGCCATCCTCGCGAAGGGCATGGCTTATCGTGATTTCACGCCTGCCTCAGGAGACGATTCGGAGAGGTCTCAGGCCATGGGGAGCTGGCTGTCGAATCCGGGGCAGCGGGAAATGCCGCGCGAGGAAAGCGAGCGCCGGGCCTGCGCCGGAGAACCGTTTGTTTTGCGCTATCGCGTTCCGCGCGAGAACGCCGAGGACATCACGTTCACCGACAGCGTTTATGGCGAACAGAGAAAATCGACGGCGGATATCGAGGACTTCGCGCTCGTCCGCAGTAACGGCGCGCCCACGTATCACCTGGCGTCCTGCGCGGATGATATCGATCTGCGTATCTCACATATCGTGCGCGGCCAGGACCATCTCACCAATACGTTCAAGCACGTCCTGATATTTCGCGCCGCGGGCGTTGAGCCGCCGAAATTCGCCCATCTTCCGCTGCTCGTCGCCCCGGATGGCGCCAAGCTCTCGAAGCGGAAGCACGGCCCGGTTGTTTCCGTCACCACATATCGCGATGCGGGCTTCCTTCCGCATGCGTTCATCAATTTTCTCTGCCTGCTGGGGTGGTCGCCCAAGGATGATCGCGAGGCGATGACGCGCGAAGAACTGCTCCAGGCCTTCTCATTCGAAGGCGTCAACCGCAGCAATGCTGTGGTGAATTTTTCGGACGACGATCCATTCGACGCCAAGGCGGTTTGGCTGAACGCCGAACACATCCGCCGCATGAAGCCGGACGATCTCGCTGTGCAGCTTCGCCCGATCATCGAAGGCGCCGGCTACAGCGCGGAAAAACTTCCGGTCATCACGCCGCTGATTCAGGAACGAATACGGCTTTTGCGCGATGTCCTGACGATCGGCGATTTCTTTTTTAAAGAAGACTTGGCGCCTTACGATTCGTCCGAACTGATCCCGAAGAAGGGCGACATCGCCATGGCGCTCAGGGCGCTGCTTCACGCCCGCGAGGCTCTTACTTGCGCTGAGTTTACGCACGATGGTCTTGAAGGCGCACTCAGGCGCGCCGCTGAAGGACTCGGCATCAAGGCCGGTCAGTTATTCGAACCGGTCCGCGTCGCCGTCTGCGGCCGCAAGACCGCTCCTCCGCTGTTCGGAACCCTTGAGGTGTTAGGCCGGGAAACCAGCCTCAGGCGCATCGGACAAGCGATCGGAAAACTGGAATCCTAATGACCCCGCCGACCACCGCTGCTGCCTCGAACTTCGTTCGCGACATCGTTCTGGAAGACCTGAAAACCAACAAGTTTCAGGGCCGCGTCCACACCCGCTTTCCTCCCGAGCCCAACGGTTACCTGCATATCGGCCACGCGAAGTCTATATGCCTGAACTTCTCGCTCGCGCAGGAGTTCAACGGCAAGACCAACCTACGGTTCGACGATACGAATCCCGAGAAGGAAGAACAGGAATACGTCGATTCGATCATCGACACGCTTCACTGGCTCGGATATCAGGAAGACCGGATCCTCTTCGCTTCGGATTACTTCGGCCAGCTTTACGAATGGGCCGTGCAGTTGATTCGCGATCACAAGGCGTACGTCTGCGACCTTTCCGCCGAGGAGCTTCGGAAATATCGCGGAACGCTGACGGAGCCGGGCACGCCGAGTCCGTGGCGCGACCGATCCGTGGAGGAGAGCCTCGATCTGTTCCGCCGCATGAAAGAAGGCGAGTTCCCGGATGGGTCGCGCACGCTGCGGGCCAAAATCGACATGACCTCGCCGAATCTCAACATGCGCGACCCGGTGATGTACCGGATTCTGAAGGCCACGCATCACCGCACCGGCGATGAATGGTCGATTTATCCGATGTACGACTTCGCGCATGGCCAGTCGGATTCGATCGAGCGTATTACGCACTCCATCTGTACGCTGGAATTCGAAGACCACCGCCCGCTCTACGACTGGTTTGTGGACCAGTTGGGCATCTATCATCCTCAGCAGGTCGAGTTCGATCGTCTCAATCTGACTTACACCCTGCTCAGCAAACGCAAGCTGCTGCAACTGGTACAGGAGAAGCACGTGCGCGGGTGGGACGATCCGCGTATGCCCACGCTGTACGGCATCCGCCGGCGCGGATATACGCCCGAAGCGATCCGGAATTTCTGCGGATCGATCGGGGTATCGAAGACCAACGGAATTATTGAACTCGGCCTGCTCGAACACTACGTGCGCGAGGACCTCAACAAGCGCGCACAACGCGTCATGGCGGTGTTGAATCCGCTGCGCGTCGTGATCGAAAATTATCCGGAAGGTCAGATGCAGGAGTTGGATGCAGTGAACAATCCGGAAGATCCGTCGGCCGGCTCGCGCAAGGTTCCGTTCTCGCATGTTCTTTACATCGAGCGCGACGACTTCCGCGAAGATCCGCCGAAGCAGTATTATCGGCTTTCTCCCGGTAAGGAGGTACGTCTGCGATGGGGTTACTTCATCACCTGTACCGGTGTCGCAAAGGATGAAAGCGGCGAGGTGATCGAGGTGCGCTGCACATACGATCCCGCAACTCGCGGCGGCAACGCGCCCGACGGAAGAAAGGTGAAGTCCACCATCCACTGGGTGTCGGCCGAGCATGCGGTGGACGCGGAGGTCCGACTATACGAGACGCTGTTCTCGGCGGAAGCGCCGACCGATCTTTCAGATTTGAACCCCAACTCTCTGCAGGTACTGAGCGGCTGTAAGGTTGAGCCGTCCCTCCGCGATGTTCATGCGCTTGGTCGCTACCAGTTCGAAAGACTCGGTTATTTCTGCGCCGACCCGGATTCACTTCCCGGTAAGCCCGTTTTTAACCGCACCGTGGCCCTGAAAGATTCGTGGGCGAAAATCGAGAAGCGCTCAAGATGAACGTTCTTGGAATCGGTGGTGTTCTGAGTGATCCGGCAGCCGCTTTGGTGAGCGACGGCCGCATCGCCGCGGCGGTCGAAGAAAAGAAACTCACCCGAACGGTTGAGACAGGGCGTCTACCGTTGGCGTCGATTCAGGCCTGCCTGAAGATCGAAGGCATCCGCCCCGATCAGGTCGATTTCGTCGCTTTGGCGCGGCCCCTGCCGGCGGACTCGGCTTTCGCCGTGGCCCTGCGCATGTTTTCCAACGCGCGGATCGTTTCCATCGACCACCACGCGGCCCATGCGGCTTCAGCTTGGCTCGCGTCGCCGTTTCGCGACGCTGTTGTGATCACTCTCGACCGCCAGGGCGATCTGCGCTGCGGGGCAAAGTGGCGCGCTGAAGGCAACCGGCTGACACTTGAGCGCGAGATCCTCTACCCCGATTCCATCGGCGAGTTGTTCGGGAGCGCGACCGAGTTGCTGGGGTTCCGGCCACGCGCCGACGAGCACCTGGTGCAGTGGCTTTCTGCGACCGGCCAACCGCGCTACAAAGACGCATTCGCGAATCTGACGCTGGACGCGAAACGGTTTGAAGGCAAGACCAACGACGGGGAGCGCGCCGACATCGCGGCGAGCGCCCAGCAGGCGCTCGAAGATTATGTCGTCGGACTGGCCGGCGATGCCCGCAATCTCTGCCTCGCGGGAGGCATCGCCTGGAACGCGCTTCTTATTTCCCGACTAGAGAATTCGGGCCGGTACGACGGCGTGTTCGCTCAGCCCGCCGCCGGGAATGCCGGTACGGCGCTGGGAGCGGCGCTTCACGTCTGGAACGAATCTGTGGATCCCGCCGCGCGCCTGGACGGGCAAGGTTACTGTCTCGGTCCTGGTTTTGCCGCCGCCGAAATCAAGCAGGCGCTGGAGAACTGCAAGCTTCGTTTCCGCCTGCTCCCGACCATTCCCGAAACGATCGGCGCCGCGGTGCAGCGCCTGAAGGAGCACCGCATCGTCGCGTGGATGCAGGGGCGCATGGAATTCGGCCCGCGCGCGCTCGGAAACCGGAGCATCCTGGCATCTCCGGAAGACCGTTATTCCGCCGAAAATCTGAACAATTTCATCAAGCACCGGCAGAATTTCCGGAAATTCGCGGCGTCTGTTCCGGCCGAACTGGCGGATGAGTATTTCACCGCCGGGCCCAACGCCCGTTATCTGGCCACGGTAGGACGCGTTAAGCCCGCGCACAAAGAGCGTTTCCAGGGCGCGATTCTCGCCGGCGATCTGATCCGCGTTCATTCCGTCCGCCGCGAAGACAATCCGCTCTACTGGCAGCTGCTGCACGCGTTCGGTGAAGCGACCGGGCTTCCCGTCCTCTACAACACTTCGTTCAATCTTTTTGGCGAACCGTTGGTCTGCACGCCCCGTGACGCGGTGCGCAGCTTCTATTCGTCAGGGATTGACGCGATGGTGGCGGGGAACTTTCTGCTTGAGAAATAGCATTCCCACTAGAATGGGAACGCCATGCAGGGATCAATCCGGCAAATCGTGCTCTTCGACGTTGCCGACGAAATCCGGCTTGATGTTCTGTCAAAAGCGCTCGGGGTAGCGCAGGCCGAACGCGGCGCCTCTTCTTCGCGGCTCGCCCCGGCCGACTACGTTCGATTCGACCGGCCGCCGGTCATCGAGCGGCTACAAGCCGGTGGCCTGAACGCGAGCGCCCGGTATTTCGATTACGGCGTTGTAAGCATTGAGATCGACCAACCGTTTTCGCTTGACTGGCCCGCTCTGGTTGAACGAGCCGCGTGCGCGCTTTCGGATCCTCAGGTCGAGCAGCGCGCCATTGATCTGGTCCGTCCGAGGCTGGACGCCGCGCGTGTCGCGCTGCTGAATCCTTACGACAAATGGCTCAGCGAAGACTATGCGGTCGTTACGTTGTTTCCCGAAAATCCGGCCGAAACGGCGGACCAGCTTCTGGCCACACATGGCGACGAAATCGCTCAGATTGTTCGCGGAGAACATCGGCCTCTTTCGGGGCCGGAGCGCCAGGAGATCCTGAGCGCGAGCCTGTCGTACTATCCCAACGATCTTCTGGTGGCCGGCTGGTCGGCTGCGTTCGTTTATGATCACCCCTCCGCGGCGGAGCTTACCCTCCAGCTGCTTGAATACGCAAATACGCAGCTGCTGGAATTCCGTCACTATGACGAGCTTTTGACCGCTGTGCTCAAAGACGTCTATCGCTCGATCGAACGCGGCACCGGCGTTTGGCGCCGCTGGGGTCTTGCCGCCCGGGCCGAGCGGCTGAACAACATCCGGCTCGACATCATCGAGATCACCGAGCGCACCGAAACGTCTATCAAGTTTCTGAGCGATATGTTCTACGCGCGCATGTACCAGATTATGGCCGCGCGAGTCGGAGTCCCGGATTACCGCCGTCTGGTGGACGATAAGCTGCGCACCGCCGGCGAACTCTACGAATTCATGGTCGATCGGTTCAATCAGGGGCGCGGTTTCTTTCTGGAACTGATCGTCGTGATCATTCTTCTGATCGAAATTGTGTTTCTGTTTCGGGGGAAGTCGTAGTTCCCGGAGCCGGGATGTCAGAAATGGACGCCGAAAATGACTTCGGCCTGGTTCAGATCCGAGATGTTCGCGAAATCGGATAGCGTCAATCGGGTGTAGCGCAGTTCACCGCTGACGCGCACGATCGGGACCTTTACATCGACGCCCGCTCCGAGCACAATTCCAACGTTGTCCTGATGCAGCAACGTTCCCGGACCCGACGCAATAGCGTTCTGGAAAGCCGATGAAATTCCGGAGAGATGTTCGTACGAAAAGCCGCCCTCCACGAATGGCTTCACCAACGGCGCATGAAAACGGTATTGCAGCAACACCGGAAATCTCCACTGCTGCCCGGAAACGTCCTGATTCACCTGCGGACCGGATACGGTGAGCCCGTAAGGGCGAAAGAGCGCATCTACCTCGATTCGCAGGCTGAGCGGCAGGTTCACCTGAATCGAAGGCCCGATCGTAAAGTGAGGGCTCGTGGGCGAGAACGTCGTTGAACTAATACTCACGGACCCATTCTTGACGATATCGCTGAACGGCGCGCCTCCGAGTATGCCGACCGAGAGCGATTGCGCGCACGCAGAAGAGGCGCACACGAAGAGAAGGGGAAAGACCTTTCGCATCTGATGATTGTGATACGTCGGGCGCCGTGGCAGGGTTCCGGCGCGGCCCAGGGGGGAGCCGCGCCAGACCGGGTCACAGGGATTGAGGGGAATCGCCGTATGACCTCGCGATCGGGGAGACCGGCGGGACGCCGAGTTGCTTCCGCGATCGCGTTTCCGTCTACTGATAAAACGTCCGGGAATGGCAAGACGTTAGTAAAGCTGTGTAAAGGAGCCATCGATCGCGAGAGCCGCTCGCGCGTTCGCGCCTGATAAATTACTGTGCAATGAAATATCCACTGAGGATCCTCACCGGCCTTCTGCTTGCCGGCCAGTTTGCCCTGCCGCAGACGATGTACGTCGGAACCTACACCGATGGAACGAGCAAAGGTATCTATGCGTATCACTTCGACGCGAAGACCGGCGCGCTTACGCCGATGGGGCTCATGGCGCAGACGCCCGAACCCACGTTTCTCGCGTTGCACCCCAGTGGCAAGTACCTTTACGCGGTGAATGAGGTGAACACTTTTCAGGGAAAGAAGGCGGGCTCTGTCACCGCGTTTTCGATCGATCACTCAACCGGCAAGCTCACGCAGCTTAACCAGGTCTCAACTCAGAGCCCCGGACCCTGTCACCTCATTGTGGATGCGACCGGCAAGACCCTGATGGTCGCCAACTATGCGGGGGGTAGTTTTACTTCGTTTCCGATTCAGGCGGACGGCAAACTGGGGGAAGCGGCGTCGTTCATCCAGGAGCATGGGTCCAGCGTCAACAAGCAGCGACAGAGCGAACCCCACGGCCACTCGGTGAATCTGCCAAAGAACAACAAGTTCATGCTGGGCGCCGACCTCGGTACGGACCAGGTGATGATTTTCAAACTGGACGCCGCTAACGGGAAGATCACACCGAGCGACCCGCCGTCCGCATCCGTGAAAGCCGGTTCGGGACCTCGCCACATGGCATTCGCCCCAGATCAGAAGCATGTTTATGCGCTCAACGAGATGGCTTCCGCGGTGACCACCTTCACGTACGATCCCGCCACTGCGGCGATGAAAGAAATCGACATGACCTCCGCTCTCCCCGCCGATTTCAATGGAAAGAGTACCGGGGCGGAGATCGAAGTGGACTCGCGCGGCAAGTTCCTGTACACGTCCAACCGGGGTCTTGACTCCATCGCCGTTTTCTCGCTGGATTCGAAAACCGGCAAGCCCACCCTGATTCAGAATCAAAGCACTGGCGGGAAAACACCGCGGGGTTTTGCCCTCGATCCGAGCGGGAATTTCCTGGTAGTCGGAAATCAGGACACGAACACTATAGCCGTTTTTCGCGTGGATCAAAACACCGGAAAGCTTTCGCCTGCCGGTGGAAAGTACGACCTCGGCTCTCCCGTAACGTTCGTATTTGTGAAGTAGCGTCCCGAGGCCCCGAAACGCGCCGCCGCGCTGGGTTTGCGTGATAGACTCAGCGCATGAAACCGACTGCCTATGCCCCGACCAGACGAACATTTCTTACAGGTCTCAGCGCTCCCTTGATCCTCGGAGCGCAGAATAAATCCGGGTCGGCGAAACCCATAGTTGGTCAGGGCGCCTACACGTACGAGGTGACCCACGATTGGGGCGAACTGCCCGCCGGTATCCGGTACGGCAACACCCACGGCGTTGTAGAGGATTCGCAGGGCAACATTTACGTTCACCACACCGTCGGCAAAGAGAGTGAACTCTACGACTCGATGGTCGTATTCGATGCCCAGGGCAAGTTTGTTCGCTCCTGGGGAAGGGAATTCAAAGGCGTCGCGCACGGGCTCACGATCCGCAAGGAAGGCTCGGCGGAGTATCTTTACCTGACCGCTAACGCCGCATCCCCCAAGGCGGACCCTCAGCCGGCGGTGCAGGCGGCCCTTGTAAAGGCCACTCCGAAAGGCGAGATCGTGTGGAAGATCGCAGGACCGCCCGATGTCGCCGAATACAAGCCCGGCGCAGACGGCAAGGCGAAGCCTTACAATCCCACCAACGTGGCCATCGCGCCTAACGGAGATGTGTACATCGCGGATGGCTACGGTTCGTCTTACATCAACCAGTACAACAAGAGCGGCGAATACATCCGCACGTTCGGTGGAAAAGGAACCGAACTGGGACAGTTGAACACGCCGCACGGCATCTGGATGGACACGCGCGGAAAGGACCCGATTCTCATGGTGGCCGACCGCAGCAACAACCGTCTGCAGCGCTTCACGCTGGAGGGTAAGCCGATCGACATCCTGGGCGGCGTCACGCTTCCGTGCCATTTTGACGAATACAAGGGCGATGTCGTCGTGCCTGACCTACAGGGCAAAGTGACGCTCATCGGGCGCGACAATAAGCCGATTCAGGTTCTGGGGGATCTGGGCGAATCCATGGATGACCTGCGCAAACTGCGCGTGCAGTCACGCGATCAGTTCCCGGCCGGCAAGTTCGTCTGTCCTCACAGCGCCTGCTTCGATCACACCGGCAACATCTTTGTGGTCGAGTGGGTCGAGGTCGGACGGGTGAGCAAGCTCCGCAAGGTCTGAGTCCCGGTTGCGCATCAGGCGAAGCTGGTCGGCGCTCGCCCTGGCAGGCGTCCTGTGGGGTTGCAGCGCTACGGGCGACTCCGCGCCATGGCGCAACACAAAGGTTCCGGTCGAAAGACGGATCGCGGACCGGCTTCGCGCCATGTCCCTCGACGAGAAACTGGAGATGCTGTCCGACATCCAGGCTGTCGCGCGCCCGAAGGACCTGCCTTCGGGGCTTGCGATAGCGGCTTCGTGGGATGTGGATCTTGCCGCCGCGGATGGGCGCGTCTGGGCTCATCGCGCCGTCGCGGCGGGGAAGGATCAGGTGATTGGTCCCGATCTCGCCAGCTATGGCGACGACCCTTGGCTCATCTCGCGCATGGGCGTCGCGTCTGTGCAAGCGATTCAGGCGGAAGGCGTCATCGCATCTCCCGAGAAGCTGCCCGCGGAGGCTGACGAGAAGCCGCTCGAAGACCGCAATCTGGATGAAATCCGTCTTGCGCCTTTCCGGGCAGCGATCGAAGAAGCGGGCGCGTGGTCCGTAATCGCTTCCGGCGCGAATCCGGCCGTGCTGACCGATCTGCTCCGAAAGGAGTGGGGTTTCAAGGGGTTCGTCGTGTCGAACGGATCCGGCGTGGGTGATCCCGGCGAGGCCATGAACGCCGGAATCGACGCGGCGCTTGCGCCCGGAGGCCCGCTATCAACGGCGAAGCTGAAAGCCGCCGCTGATGCCGGAGGTCTTTCTCGCGAAACCGTTGATGAAAAGGTCCGGCGGATTCTGCGCGCGCGCTTTTCCGATGGCGTGTACGACCGTAAGCCCGAGACCTTCGATACGCACGAAGGCGAGTCCGTCAATCGCCGCGCTGCCGCCGAGAGCGTGGTTCTGCTGAAAAATGAAGGCGCGTTGCTGCCGCTGGATCCCTTGACCATCCACTCGATCTCGGTGGCTGGCGACGACCTGTGCGCTGCCGTACGCGCGGGCGCGCCTTCCGGCATCTCCGTGCGATGCGCCGCCGGAGGCGATTCCGGTCGCGAGGAAGCGCGAATCACGTCCGGCCAGGAAGCGGGTCTGATGGTGGCGCTCATAGCCGGCCAACGAGGTTCAGGCGCGCTCGCCGTGCCCACACTGAGCGGCTTGGCCGACGTCATCTTCGGCCGCGTCGCGCCGTCGGGAAAACTGCCCGTTACCCTCGCGGCATACCCGCTCGGCCACGGTCTCTCCTACACGACCTTCGAATACAGCGATCTGCGCATTTTCCCCGCCACGCCCCGTTACGGCCAGATCGTACAGGCCGTCATGAAAGTAAGAAACAGCGGAACGCGTCCCGGGACCGAAGTAATTCAGGTATACGTTCACCGCGACAAGCCTTATGCGGAGCGTCCGCTGAAGGAATTGAAATCGTTCCGGCGAGTGGAACTCAAACCGGGCGAATCCACGTCCGTCACTCTGATACTGGATCGTCGTTCGATGTGGTTTTATGATCCGCGGGTTCGGGATTGGGCCGCCGAACCGGGCGTTTATCAGGTCCTGGTCGGTTCGTCGTCCCGCGATATCCGGCTGAAAGGAAGTTTCGAGCTATTCGAATAAGCCTCGTTCTTACGCTTGCCACCGTGGCGGTCGCGCTGCTGATCTACTCGCAGACCGCGGCTTTCGCGTGGGACGAAGGCTTTCATCTCCTCGCCGCTCAGCTCATCCTCAAAGGCGCAAAGCCGTACGCCGATTTTCTGTTCGCCCAGCCTCCCCTGAATGCGATCTGGAACGCGGCGATTCTTCGCGTATTCGGGAATGGCTGGCGCTGGCCTCATGTTGCCGCTACGCTCGAGACGGTGGGGGCCATCACCCTGATGGCGGACTATGTCGCGCGGCGATTCCCGGCGGCGGAATGGCGAATTTCTCTGGCTGCGATGACGGCCATCGTGTTCGCGCTGAATACAACAGTCGTTGAGTATGCAACGCTCGCCCAGCCATATGGCCTGTGCCTGCTGCTGACCGCGGCGGCTTTCCGTCTGGCGGTCACTCAGAGCGCCGACGGTACGCCCGCATTCGCTGCCGGTATCGCTTCCGGAGCCGCCTGCGCCTCTTCTCTGCTTACGGCGCCGGTTCTTCCCGTGCTCGCGGTATGGATCGCCTGGACATCGCGCGGATGGCGACGAATCGCGGCATTCATTGCGGGCACGGTCGCCGGTCTTTCGCCACTGATCGCGGCTTTCGTACGCTGGCCGCGGCAAACCTTTTTCGGCGTGATCGTGTTCCATATTTTCCACCGCCAGGCGCAGTGGGAGAACTGGCCGAGTCATGATGCGGGCGTGCTCACCGCCTGGCTCGGTTCCGCGCAGGCGTTTCTGTTTGTGGGTCTTTCCATCGCGGGAGCGTGGTTCCTGAGGAATCGCGGATGGGAGGCAAGCGTGAGGACCGAGTTCGCGCTCTGCACCGCGCTCGCGGGTTCGCTCTGTCTGTTCATCGCTTTCGGGCACCCCACGTTCAGACAGTACTTCGTTCTTGCCGTACCGTTCGCGTCCGTGCTGGCCGCTGCAGGCCTCTACGCCTTAGCCCGCGCTTACTCAACAAAGTGGGCCGTGGCTCTGGTCGTCGGAGTCACCGTGGCGGGGCTGACCAGATCTCTGATTGAGGCCAACGATGAGGTAACCTGGGCCGACTTCCCGCCAATTGTGCAGGTAGTTGATGCGGTCACGCCACCCGGCGCAACGCTGTACGCAGATGAACAGGTCTATTTTCTGAGCGGCCGCACGCCACCTTCCGGGATGGAGTGGAGTAGCGGGCACAAGATTGAAATGCCGCTCGCGGCCGCCACGGCGCTGCATCTTATCCCTCAATCAGAACTGGATCGCCTGATTCGACGCCGCTTCTTCTCCACGCTTGAGACCTGTGAGGATGTGGATGTCGACCGCCTCCACATCGGCGCGATCTACGCTCACGAAAGACGCGTCAGCGATTGCTACGTCTTCTGGTGATCTACTCCTGACGCAGTGCGCTCACGCTGTCCACCCGGCTCGCGCGGCGGGCAGGGATGAAGCTGGCCAGGAACGCAGAAATCAGCAGAAGCGGAATCGTGATCGCGAACGTGGAAGCGTAGGCAGGTCGCATTCCCTCCACAAACCGCTGGAAAACGTGTCCTGCAGCCAGAGAACCGAGGACGCCCGCTCCGACGCCCGCCAAAACCATCCACAGGCTTTGGCGCATGACCAGCCGCATGATGTCGCGAGTCGTCGCGCCCACCGCCATACGCACCCCGATCTCCGAGGTTCGTTGCCCGGTCAGGTACGCCAGGACGCCGTAGATGCCGGTGGACGCAAGCAGCAGCGCCAGCCCGGCAAATATACGGAACAGAATCAGAAGAAATCGCTGACGCGCGAGCGACGCGCTGACAAGCTGCTCCATACTGCGCGCCGCATACAGCGCCTGATCCCCGGCCGCGCCGCGGAGTTCCGACCGCAGCGGCTCGACCAGACCCAGCGGCGGTGTCTTCGTTCGGATCGCAATCGACATAATCGATGAGAAAAACGGAAGCAGCCGGACCGGCACCTGAGCGAACGGATAGTACATCTGATCGTGCACCCGCGACTGGTCGTCGCTGGCTAATCCCCAGTGCCGGACATGTCCCACTACGCCTATAACCCGAACGGGAGTCGTGCCGAAGGCTGGTACCCAGAGCTGCCGGCCCGCCGCGTTTTTCGTCCCGAAAGCATGCTGCGCCAGATTCTCGTCGACAACGATGACCGGGTCGGCCGTCTCGTCATCGTGTTCATCGAGAAATCGTCCCGCGCGCAGCGGGATGCCCATCACCTTCAGATAATCGGACGTAACGCTGGACGCGAGCGCAATCGGTTCCTCGCTGGGAGGAAGAGGGGCAGCCGTAGTCTTGTAGGGCACGGAATTCTCACCTACGCGCATCGGGATGATGTCGGAGAGCGCGGCGGACTCCACCGCGGGAACGCGGCGAATCCGATCCAGCACATCCTGCCAGGCAGCCCGGATCTGCCCGGGATTTCGCAGCGCCGTGGGCGAAATCGAGAAACGCGCGATCAATACATTTTGCGGGTTAAAGCCGGGAGCGAGCGAAGAAAGCCTCAGCAGCGTGTTGCCCAGCATTCCCGCGCAGACCAGCAGAACGAAAGCCAGCGCGATCTCCGAGATGACGAAAATGCCATAAAGACGCCGTGACCCCGCCGCGATCGTGCGTCCTCCCGCCCTGAGCGAAGGCTCGAGACTGCGGAAGGGAATGCGCAGAATTGGCGCGAGGCCGCAAAAGAATGCGCTCAGTAGCGACAATCCGATGCCAAACGCAAACACCCGCCAATCCAGATCGATCTCTTCGGCGCGAGGCAGATTGCCGGGCCAGAAGGTAACAAAAGGGCGAAGGCTCAAGTTCGCAAGAATGATGCCCAAAACGCCCCCGAACACGCCCAACAGCGCGCTCTCGGTGAGACAGGCGCGAGCCAGGCGGCTCCGACCCGCTCCCAGAGCGATACGCATGGCGAATTCGCGTTCGCGCGAGATCGCCCGCGTCAGCATGAGGCTTGCGATATTAACGCATGCGATCGCCAGCACCAATCCGACCGCGCCCAGCAACAGCCAGAGCGTTCCGCTGACGTTCCCCACGATCTCGTCCTGGAGCCGGCGCACGCGCAGCCCGACGCCGCGATTCGATTTTGGATACTGGGCCTCCAGTTGATGGCCGATTAATCCGATTTCGGACTGAGCGTCGGCGAGCGTGACGCCCGGGCGCAGTCGGCCGACGACGTGCAGGAAATGGGCTTCCCGATTCTGCATTCGGGGCTCTGTTTGCTGTTGCAGCGGCGTGAAAACATCCACGGGCCCGTCGAGCTGAAATCCGTCGGGAGCGATGCCAACGATCGCATAGGGCTTACCCTCGAATACAAAATTTCTGCGCAATATTGAGGCATCGCCGCCAAAACGCCGCTGCCAGAGCGAGTAGCTGATGATCGCGACCGGCGTTCCGCCCGGCCGGTCTTCATCGGGAGAAAAACTCCGTCCCTGCGATGGCGCGATGCCCAGGGTGGGGAGCAAGCCTGCCGAGATCTGCCGTCCGTCGACATACTCGGGAGCGCCCGGAGCGCTGATGGTTCCGCCGCCATAGGTCCAGGCTGCTGCCGTCAATGTCTTGCTTTCGCGCTGGACATCGGCGAAATCGGGAGGAGAGAACCCCCAATACTCCCCGAAGGATTCGGTGAATCCGTGGAGCGTGATGAGTCGTTGCGGTTCCGGAAACGAGAGCGGCCGGAGCAGGACGCTGTTGACCACTGCGAACATCACGGTTGTCGCGCCAATTCCCAGCGCGAGGATTAATACCGTGGCGGCAGAGAACCCGGGCTTGCGCCTGAACGTCCGGAGCGCATGGCGCGTATCTTGGGCGAAATCCTCCAGCCAGCGCGTGCCGCGAGCATCACGGCATTTTTCTTTCACCTGTTCGGAGCCTCCGAGCGCAAGGCGCGCCTCGCGCCGCGCTTCATCCGGATCGAGACCACGCGCGAGGAGATCGCCGGCGTGTTGATCGAGATGGAAGCGCAGCTCTTTTTCGAGCTGCTCCTCCATACGAGACCGCCGCAGCAGACGCGACCACCAGTTCATTGCGCGGCTCCATCCATCGCGAGGATGAGGCCAACGGCTTCACTCAACCGTTGCCAGCTTGCGGCCTCCGCTTCGAGCTGGTTTCGGCCCTTTCGAGTCAACTGATAAAACTTCGCCTCACGTCCGGTTTCCGTTTTCTTCCAGTTCGCAGCGAGCATGCCGCGATTTTCCAGCCGGTGCAGGGCGGGGTAGAGCGATCCCTCCGGAACCTGAACCACGCCGCGCGACACCTGCTCCAGCCTTTGCGCGATGGCGTATCCATGAAGCGGATCGCCCGCAACCACTTTAAGAATCAGCAGGTCCAGCGTTCCCTGGGGAAGATCGGACTTCGGCGCAGCCATGAATACCTCCAGCTTCTATGTGTAGTGTACGCGTGCACGCATAGAAGCGCAAGGGATACGCGCGATTCTCGCTCTCAGCGCGCGGCTTCAAGGCGGCCGCGGCATTCGCCGAAGCCGATTCGCGCTGCGTCAGGGCGCTTACAGAATCCCCGGAAGATCACCTCATCGCCATCTTCGAGAAAACGGCGCGTCTCGCCGTTCGGGAGAGTCAGCGGTTCGGCCCCTCGTTTGGTTAGTTCCAGCAGGCATCCACGCGCATCGGGGGATGGGCCTGAGACCGTCCCGCTCGCGAGCAAATCGCCCGTCTGGAGATTGCAGCCATTACTAGAATGGTGCGCGACCAGTTGCGCGGGAGTCCAGTAGAGGTCTTTGAAATTGCTCCGGCTGATCAGCGTTTCAGGTTCGCCGCGCCTCCGCATTTCCGGAGTCGCAAGGTAGACCTCCAGTACGATGTCGATCGCTCCGCCCGAGCGAACGCGTTCCGAATCGAGATATCGCAGCGGCGCGGGATCGCCTTTCGGCCGCGCGAAGGCCGGAACGCAAAACGGTGCGAGCGCCTCCATCGTGACGACCCATGGCGAAACCGTGGTCGCGAAACTCTTCGAAAGAAACGGACCCAGTGGTTGATACTCCCATGACTGAAGATCGCGGGCAGACCAGTCGTTCACCAGACTCAGCCCGAAGATGTGCGATTCAGCCTCATTGACTGCGACGGGCTCACCAAGCGCATTGCCTGCCCCGATATATAAGCCAACTTCGAGTTCGTAATCCAGCGATCGTGTTGGCGCGTACTCCGGAGAGCTCGATTCGGCTGTCTTGATCTGGCCTCGCGGCCGCCGCACCTCCGTTCCACTCACCACGATCGAAGATGCCCGCCCGTGATACCCGATTGGGACGTATTTGTAGTTCGGGAGCAGCGGGTTGTCCGGGCGAAAGAGTCGCCCCACGTTCGTCGCGTGATGAATCGAAGCGTAGAAATCCGTGTAATCGCCGATATCGACAGGCTTGCGCAGTACGGCGTCTTTCAGAGGCGAGAGGCAGAGCGAGATGCTTTCGCGGTCCTTCTGGCCCGCTGCGAGCAGTCCGGTGAGGCGCTCGCGAAGCGACGTGCGTTCGGTGGCCGAAAGTGCCATCAATTCATTCAGGCGAGCCTTGGCCGACGCAACGAGGGTGGCTTGCGAGAGTCCATCCAGAAATCCGGCCTGTCCGCACAGCCCCAGGCTCAGAACGAAATCGCCGATCGCGATGCAGATCCCATCCTGAAAAACGCCGAATGGCAGATTCCCGAGGGGAAAATCCGTGCCCGGCGCATTGGCCGAGTCAATCCAGCTTTTCACAGCAGCCTCAGCGCTTTCATTTCGGCGACGGGCTCCTCGAACGAGCAAGAACCGAATCCCGTGATAAATTCTGCGCGCGCAGCGGCAAGTTCATTGAACGATAGCCAGTGCTCGCGCCAACCGGCGCCGCCTTCGTGGAACGCGAACGCATCGGAATCGCGGTCTTCGAGTGCGCCGCGTACCACGGACGCGGCTGCGCCGCGCCAGGCGAGCGCCGAAGCGATCAACAGATTCAGAAACCCATGCATCGTCGCAAGGGTGGCCCCCGGCTCATAAGTCAGCGGGTACTCGGACCGAACCGCATGATGCAGCCCCGCCGTCGCCTTGAACCCCAACCGCAAACGCGAGCATTCCAGAATAAAGGCGGCCACCTCGGAAGGCGAAGGAATCAACTCCGCCGTCAATCCGCCAGTGCGGATCTTCGCTCTGGCGCCCGCGCGTTTCACACTGGGAAGCCTCTCGATCGGACATTCGAAGTACACGATCGCGCCCGCGGCAATCGGAGCGTCAGACGGCGCCCCTTTCACCTCATAACAGCCCGGCCCTGTCACGCCTGAAAGCGGCGCAAGAAGACTCAACCGATCAACCGGCTGATTGGTCTCCCCCGTTTGGGCTTGTGGCACGACGAACCGCCCCAGCAGTCCGGACTCCGCGCCCCGCCGGTAGCGCTCATAGTTCCCTGCGGCCTCGCGCATTGGCAAACCTGCCGGCGGAAAGAGTCCGGCGTAGTCGATCGCATTAGCCAGCAGGACCCGCGCGGACGTCATCCGTGAAATCGCTTCTTCAGCCCTTGCCAGCATTCGTAGTATTCATGCTGCAGAATCCGCGATTCCATGGCGAAGCGCGTGGGCCGAATCACCAGCTTTGTCTCGAACATGAACGCCAGAGTATCGGCCAGATACTGCGGCTTTAATTCCGCCGCTGTGGCGCGTTCGAACGTCTCCGCGTCGGGGCCATGCCCGGACATGCAGTTATGCAGGCTCGCCCCGCCCGGCAGAAAACCTTCCGCCTTCGCGTCGTACTGCCCAAAGATCAACCCCATGAACTCGTTCATTACGTTGCGGTGGAACCATGGCGGGCGAAACGTGCGCTCTGCAACCAGCCATCGCGGCGGAAAGATCGCGAAGTCGCAGCCATCCGTGGTGAGCACCGTGTAGATCGAAGGGTCCGGATGATCGAAGCTCACGCTGTTGATGCAGTTGAACGCTGCCAGATCGTATTTGTACGGGGCATAGTTGCCATGCCACGCCACCACATCCAGAGGCGAATGATCGATCTCCGCCTCCCACAACTTCCCCAGGAATTTCGCGATGATTTTGTGCGGCCCGTCGATATCTTCGAACGCCGCGACAGGCGCCAGGAAATCGCGGGGATTCGCCAGCCCGTTCGCGCCAATCGGGCCAAGCTCCGGCAACCGGAAAGCCGCGCCGTAGTTCTCGCAGACGTAGCCGCGCGCGGGGCCGTCCGGCAATTCTACGCGAAACTTGATGCCGCGGGGAATCACACAGATCTCGCCGGGCTTCACCTCGATGCGTCCCAACTCGGCGGCGACCAAAAGCCCGCCCTGCTGCGGCACAAGCAGCAGTTCCCCATCCGCCGTATAGAAGAACCGAGACCGCATCGATTCATTAGCCGCATAGATATGGATCGCGACGCCCGACTGAGCCGCGGGATCGCCATTACCGCCCATCGTAATCAGGCCATCGACGAAATCTGTCGGTTTCGAAGGCAGCGCCATCGGATCCCACCGCAATTGATTCGGGGACGTCGGAATCTCATCGAACGGACCGCCGCGGATCATCCTAGGAGGAATCTCCTGGTACGGCTTGTGAGTTACGCTGGGCCGAATTCGGTAGGTCCACGTGCGCCGGTTCGACGCTCGCGGCGCGGTAAACGCTGTCCCACTCAGTTGCTCGGTATAAAGTCCCAGCGGATGGTCCTGCGGTGAGTTCTGTCCTTTGGGAAGCGCGCCGGAAACGGCCTCGGTCGCGAATTCGTTTCCGAAACCCGACTGATACATTTCAGCCATTAGTCTCTCAGAATTCCAAAGCGTTGGCCTCTCAGGCGCCGCGTGTTACGTTGAAGCGTTCACATGCGCGTCCGGGTTCTGTTTTTCGGCCTTTTAAAGGATCTCTGCGGGAAGTCCGAGGATCGTCTCGATCTGGCTGAAGGCGCAACCGCGCGGGCCGTCTTTGACCACTACGCGCGCCAGTTTCCCGCGCTCGCCAACATGGCGGGCAGCATCGTTCTGGCGCGAAACCAGGAGTTCGCCGATTCCACTCAGGTTCTCGCCGAGGGCGATGAAATCGCGCTCCTGCCACCCGTCAGCGGAGGCTCCCGCGTCTCGGAAATCACCGATCCCGACGGAAGTTTTTACTCGATTACCCGCGAAACCATTGACACCCGTGCGATCGAAGCCCGGCTCCTTCAGGGAATCGACGGCGCGATTGTAACCTTCCACGGCGTGGTCCGTAACAATACCAGAGGCAGGGCCACCTTACGGCTTGAGTACGAGTGTTACGAGGGGATGGCGATTCGGATCATGGCGCAGATCGGCCGCGATATTACCGGGCGGTTAGCGATCAGCCGCATCGCGATGGCGCACCGTCTGGGCACAATGGAGATAGGAGAAGCGAGCGTCGTGGTCGTCGCTGTTGCGCCACACCGCCGCCCCGCATTCGATGCGGCGCTGGAAGGCATCAACCGGCTCAAGAGCACTGTGCCGATCTGGAAAAAGGAATTCTTTGAAGACGGTGAGGTCTGGGTTGAAGGGGAATGGGACGATAAGACGCCTCGCGTTGCTTCTTAGCCTGATTCTGGTCTGCGGCGCGTCCGCTCAGCAGGAAGAGACGCCGATCCGCGTCAATGTGCGGCTCGTGCGCATCCTCGCGACCGTCAAGGATCTCTCCGGCGCGCTGGTGGGTTCGCTGAACAAGGAAGATTTCGAAGTTCGCGACAACGGCATCCCACAAAAGATCGCCATCTTCGAGCGCCAGACCGACCAGCCCCTTTCGGTTGCCGTCCTGATCGACAGCAGTGGCTCGACCGCCAAAGACCTCAAGTACGAAACCGATTCGGTCACGCGTTTTCTGCGTGCGCTCCTGCGCGAGGGCAATCCGGAGGACGCCGCCGCACTCTATAGCTTCAACTGGGAGATTGTAAAGCAGAACGGCTTCACCCGGAACGTTGCGGCCATCGATCATTCTCTGCGCATGCTGCGCGGTGAAGCCGGAACCGCGCTTTACGACGCGATTCTTCTCGCGTCGCGCGATATCGAAGACCGCCAGGGCAGAAAAATTCTGGTCGTCGTCACCGATGGCGGCGACACGATCAGCCGCACCGATTTCAATCGCGCTACCGAAGCCGCTCAGCTCGCCGACGCCGTAATCTACCCGATTCTAGTCGTTCCGATCACAAACGAAGCGGGCCGCAACATCGGCGGAGAAAACGCGCTCACTACATTCGCGCTGCGCACCGGCGGCCGCGTCTTTTCCCCCACGCTCGGCGCGGAAATGGACAACGCGTTCGATCAGATTCTGAGGGACCTCCGCACTCAGTATCTGCTAGGTTTCTATCCACACGATGTGCCGCCCACATCCGATCCGTTTCATACGCTTCAGGTGGCCGCGAGGGGTCCGGAATTGCGTGTCCTTGCACGCAGTGGATACTATGGAGAAGCGCGGCAGGATGGCGTCTCGGCTTACTCCGGATCTACTGCTGCGCCTGGCGGACCGGCTCAATCCGGCGAAACCGTTCGGCCAAGAAAACCCCAGCCGGCGAAAACGACGAAAGGTCCCTAACTCTCAACGTGCCGGAATCGAAATCGAAGGGCGCCCGTCCCCCCGAACAGACGCTTGAGGAAATCAGGTATCTGAAGCATCTCATCGACAAGAAGATCCCTGTCCGCGTCAAACTCAGCGATAACGAGGAAGTGGAAGGAATTGTCGAGTATTACGACAAGCGCTTCATCCGCATCACGCGTGAGGGATCGCCGAATCTTTTTATCTTCAAACACGACATCAAATATCTGTTCGAGGTCGCCTGAAAGGCGCCGATGAAACCCTTTGTGGAGACCGCGTCGGAAATCGCCGCCGAAGCTGGCTCTCTCCTGCGCTATTACTTCGAGCGCCGCGTGTCGTTCGAGATGAAGGGCGAGTATGACCTCCTGACCGAAGCCGACAAGGCGTCCGAAAAGCACATCGTCGAACGTCTGAGCCACGAGTTTCCGGAGCATGCGATCGTCGCCGAAGAAGGCGGTGGGCGCGAAAGCGCTTCCGAATATCGCTGGTATGTCGATCCCCTCGATGGCACCACCAATTTCGCGCACTCTTACCCGGTGTGGAACGTAACGCTCGCGCTGGAGAAAGCGGGGGAGTTGATCGCGGGTGTGGTGTTCGATCCTAATCGCCACGAACTGTTTACGGCGGAGCGCGGCGCCGGAGCATTCCTCAACGGCCGCCGCGTTTCCGTTTCGAAAGCGCGCCGCGTGGCGGATTCGCTCCTGTGCACCGGTTTCCCGAATCACAACCGCTCAACCAACCCGAATATTCACTTCTTCCACGAACTCGCAATGAGCGCGCACGGCGTCAGGCGTTCGGGTTCGGCGGCGGTCGATCTGGCATACGTCGCCTGCGGTCGGCTTGATGGTTTCTGGGAAATCGGGCTGAACCCCTGGGATATGGCCGCGGGAATCCTTCTGATTCGCGAAGCGGGCGGCGTCTGTTCGGATATGACCGGAGCTCCGCACCACCTCCAGTCCCCACACATTCTGGCTGATAACGGCATGCTTCACCAGGAACTGATCGACGTCTTCCGGAGCACATGGCGCGACGGCGCGAAACACCCGATGCCGTCGCTCTACGCCGTATAGCAGGGCACATCCAAATACGCGATTTTATTTGGGTTGCGCGACATTTTCGCGCCCGCGCCGTACCATGGAAAAATGCAGACGAATGCGCCCACGGAGGACGCGCAACGTATAGAAGACGGCCGTACAACGGCCGCAAGACACATCAGGTCAGGGTCGGAACGGGAACGCCGCCTTTTCCTTGCGGACTGCGCTGATGCGAGGAGATTGAAGCACCCCAATCTGCTGGAGTTGGTCGACTTCGGCGAATCGAATACGGACGACGGCTACTGGTCGTATATCGTGACCGAACCGACGGACGACAACCTCGCGACGGTGCTGCGTGAACGGGCGCTCGATGAATCGGAAATTCGCGAGGTTCTGAACGCAGTCATTCCGGCGCTGGAATTTATGCACGCCGAGGGGCGGGTTCATCGGCGCGTTCGGCCGTCTGAAATCTTCGCCTGTGGCGACACAATCAAGCTGAGCCCGGTCGCAAGCGTGGACGGCGCGCCGCCGCTCTACGATGCTCCCGAATTGAGCGCGCCGAATTCCGAAGCTCCCGGGCCTCATTCCGCGGCGGACGCGTGGTCAGTCGCCGTTCTCACTCTGGAATGCCTCACGCGGTCGCCGTACATCAGCGAAATCGATCGGCTCACGCCGCCTTTTCGCGAATTGGTGGAAAGGGGGCTCGATCCCGACCCGAAAACGCGCGCCACACTTGCCGACATGAGGGCGCTGCTCAACGGCGGTCCGGCCCAACTTCCCGCGCCTGCCGCACCGCCGTCGGTTCCGAAGTATCGGCGTTTGGCCGGACTGGCCCTCGGCGGGGCGCTCGCCGCAGCCGCTGTTTGCATCCTGCTGATCCGCGGCGCGCATCAGACTCCGGGCCCTGCACCCGTCACGATCCAGGCTCCTCCGCCGGCGACTGCTCCGAAACAAGTCCCGGCCGCTCCATCGCGCGACGCGATCCCTGCCGGATGGGCGATCGTGGGAGCCGCTTACTCAAAGAAAGACGATGCGGACAAACGCGCGGGCGAGATCAAAAAGAGCCATCCCCGGCTAACCCCGAGCGTGTTCTCCGCTGGTTCGGACCGTTTCCTCGTCGTCTTCGAAGCAGGCCTTAGCGAGTCTCAGGCGAAGCGCCAGTTACAACGGGTCCGAAGAGCTGGCGCACCACGGGAATCGTATGTGTCTCGTTTCCGTTAAGCGTTGATCCGGAAGACAGCCGCCTCACTCTGCTTTCCGCGGGGCGGGCCGTTCCGCGTTCGGCCCTCGCGGGCGATATACCTTGCGCTGCATGAGCTGAAGCATAATTCTCTCATCGGTCAGGAAACTGGAGAGCCGCAGGGCCGGAAAATCGAAGTCCCTGCGAATATGAGCCACGGGCTCTTTCGTAACGATCGTGACCTCTGTGACAGGCTTTGGAGTGCTCGAACGATCTGTTGTAATCACGCTCGTATATCGAAATTCGCTGGATTCCGGATCGACGCGCGATGGAAACGGCGAATAGGACGTCAGCCGTGTGAAGCCGGACTCCAGGTCGCCCGCGCTGGCGTATACCAGGCGCGACGGCCACCCGAAAAAGGAGCGGCAATAGTAGGTATTGAAGTCGGTATTGGAATCCAGGAGTCCCGTATGCGGATTAACGCTCCGCACGTTGGTGTTAAGGCCGCTGAAGCATTGCAGCCCATCCAGCGCGTTCAGGGGACGATTCGTGAAAGGGATTGTGGCGGAGCGGGCATTGCCGAACATGGTGAGGTAGACTCGTCCGCGCATTCGCGCCGGAATCGTGATTTTCTGGTACACATCCGGAGGGATGTCGATGTTCGCTCCAACGGATGCGTGCTCCCGGTTGATCGCCGAGTCGGATACCCCCGCGTTCCCGCTCCAGTGCGAGCCATCCGGCCAATCGAGTTGCAGTGAAATCTGATCGATTCCAACGTCGGCATCCGCCGGGAGGTTGCGAATGGCGATCGCCAACGGCGTGCGGAACAGCCCTGTGGATGTACGCTGCGCCTGGCGGAACGTTCCCATCTGCCGCTCGGTATCGGGAGCAAACGTCAGCGCCGGACTGCCGCCGCTGCCTGGAAACCATGTTTCAATAGCGAATCCCGTCGAAGACGGAAAAACGATGTAGAGCGCCAAAATCGCGATCGCTCCGGATACCGAGAGAATACGATTGATTCGAGTGGCGCGTTCTTTGTACTGCCTGAGAAGAACGGCGCTCGTTAAGGCCAGCAGTAACACCGAAGCCACAGACAGGCGAATCCATTCGATCGAGACAGGCCAGCTGCTGCGGAACAGCGCCGCGGGCAGAACGAGATACGCCAGCAGATATGCGGCGGCGAGTCCCAGCATTCCCACGCTGAATTCCAGCGCTCCGCCGGTCATCGCCGCCAGAGCCGCGACCGGGACCAAAGCGCAAAGCGCCAGAAACTGGGACCACAGCAGAGCGGGCAGACTTGACCCGATCGGGTAGCCCTGCGCGGCAAGCGCGACGAGACGCGCGACTCCGACTGGAAGCACAATCCATGCCGTCAGGAAAATCAGTTTCGCGAGCATCAGACTTTGCCAGCGATAGGGCCGCGTGATCCAGAACTGCCCCGTTCCGGGAATCGTTTCCGCGTGGACCACGCGCGATGTGAGGTGGATCGCGCCAATGACCAACAGAACTTCCAGCGCGCTCGCCAGCGCTCCAGACAACCCGCTTGCGAAAAGCCCGGCGATCAGGATGAAAAGAAGGATCTCGATCCGGAGGTAGCGTACGTCTTTACGGAAAATATGGATGGCCTGATTCAGCATTCACCGCGCTCCTTTCATTCCCGGACGCGCCATTGTGAGAAAGATCGATTTGAGCGGCATCGGATGCGCGGCGATGTTCGTTACGCCGTGAAACACTTCACGGACATCCGCGGCCGTGCGCCCTTCGTCGAACGCGGAATCCACGAACCGCACCAGGGAGGGCGCGATCTCCGGCCGGACCCAGCGCGTGGGCCAGTGGCCGTTCTCAGGCATCGTGAAGACCGTATCGACCGTGACTTCTACTTCGCGGAAGCGACTGTTCAGCGCGGCCATTTCTTCGGAAAACCGCAGAACGCCGCGCTCCATGAATCCGATATGGGTTGCCAGCGTCTCGATCTCCGCCAGATCGTGCGACGAGCAGAGGATCGTGGTTTCTTCAGCGCTGTCCAGAATTCCCTGAATCAGGTCTTCGCGCACCAGCGGGTCCAGCCCGCTGAAGGGCTCGTCCAGGACCAGCAGATCCGGCCGATACGCGAGTGATGAAGCAAGGGATGCTTTCATCCACATGCCGCGTGAAAGATTTCCCAGCTTTCGCTCGCGGGGCAATTCAAACTGCCGCAGCAATTCGTCGGCGCGTTCATCGTCCCAGCCGGAATAGAACGGCTTGAGGTAGTTCATCATGTAGCCCACCGTCATCCAGGCGGGCATTTGCTGATTTTCGGAAACGTAGCCGATGCGGGCAAACTGCGCCGGTCCGAGCTTCCGCGAATCACAGCCGAGAACGGAGGCGGTTCCGGAATCGGGCGGAATGATGTTCATCATCATCTTGATCGCGGTGGTTTTTCCCGCGCCGTTCGGCCCCAGAAGCCCATAGATTGCGCCGCGCGGGATCTGGAGGTTCAGCCGGTCAACCGCCTGAACCCCGCTGAAAGCCTTCGACAGGTCTTCGCATTCAATCGTGGTCTTCACCGTTTGCGCCCTCCCCGTATTGCGACGGAATGTCCGGCGAGCCGTTCCCAGTGTCCGACAAGCGCATCGACCACGTCGTCCAGTTCCAGGCCAAGCTGCCGCGCTTCGACAACAATTTTCTCCAGATCCTGTTTCATCAGCTGCGACCGTTCCGATGCGGTAGACGACGGCAATTCCGCCACAATTGTTCCCACTCCGACACGAACTTCGATCAACCCGGCGCTCAGTAATTCGACGATGACTTTGTGCGCGGTATTGGGATTAATCTTCAGTTCGCGGCTCAATGTTCGGACGGAAGGAAAGGGATCCCCCGCGCGCATCTGTCCGCCGACCATGGCTTTGCGCGCGGCATACACGATTTGCTCATAGAGCGGGACCCCGGGTTCGAAGGATACCCGGAACGGAATCATGCGTGTACTATAACAAGCAGTACACCGAGAGGCAAGGCCTGCGGCCCGAATGAAACTTGTTACGCTGTTACCCGATGCGACCCCAACCTCTTCTGGCTGTCACCGACGTGGAAGCAAGCAGCCGCTGGTATCAACGCCTTCTTGGCTGCCAGAGTGGACACGGCGGCCCGGCTTACGAGCAATTGCTCTGGAACGGTCAGATCGTCGCTCAACTTCACAGCTTCGCCGTGGAGCATCATCATGGGCCCATCGCCGATCCGACGGACAAGCCCTACGGAAATGGTGTTCTGCTGTGGTTCGAAGTGGACGACTTCGACGCGATCATGGCGCGCGCCGCTGAGATGAACGTTCAGATCGTGCTGCCACGCCACCGGAATCCTCCGGAGGGTGATGGCGGGCCCAATCATTGGGAGTGCTGGATGCGCGACCCCGATGGATATATCGTGGTTGTCGCCAGCCCTTACGGCACGGCGGATGGAACATGGCGACCCGGACAATAATCACTCTTACCCTCACTTTCTCGAGCATTCTGATCGCAGCGGATTCTGACGCAGCGAAAAAGACGGCCGTTTATAACGCATCGCCTAACGGCAAGACACCAGGCTTTGCCGTGGACCCGGCGTGGCCGAAGCCGTTGCCGCACAACTGGATGCTCGGCCAGGTCGGCGGACTCTACGTCGATCGCCACGACCATATCTGGGTTTACAACCGCCCGCGCACCATGACCACTGAGGATGCCGGGCTCGAAGATGCGGTCCCCGGCGCCAAAGACGCGCATGGCGAACCAATCGACGGGATCGGTCATGTCCGTGCCCATGGCCCGGTCGCCGACTGCTGCAAGGCCGCGCCTTCCGTTCTCGAGTTCGATACCGATGGTAAGCTCCTGCGCGCGTGGGGCGGTCCCTCGGATCCGGGTTTCATCGGAGGCAAATGCAAGGCCGAGGCGGGCTGCATCTGGCCCAACAGCGAGCATGGCATCTATGTCGACCAGAATGACAACGTGTGGCTTTCCGGCAACTCGGCGAACGTGGGCGCGAAGATCCCCTGGACTACGAATTCGCAGGGCGGCGACGGCTTCGTTCTGAAGTTCGATCGCGACGGCAACTTCAAGCTTCGGATCGGCGGAACGCCCAAAGGCCCGAACAGTAACGACACGAACGGCGGCATCAACGGCACTCCCGTCCTCTATCAGGCCGCGGATATGGTCGTCGATCCCGCAACCAATCGCCTCTACGTCGCCGATGGCTACGGCAATCGCCGCGTCCTGATCGTTGATGCCGATACCGGTAAATACATAGGTCACTTCGGCGCGTATGGCAATAACCCGGTCGATGATGCCGGCGCGAAAGCAAAGGGCGCATGGATCCAGGATTTCGAGAAGGGTGACAAGAAGCCGGCCTTTTTCCGCAACCCCGTCCACTGCGTCAAGATCGCGAACGACGGCAGGATGTACGTCTGCGATCGCGGCAACGATCGCATTCAGGTCTTCGATAAAAAGGACCCTGCTCTTGGAAAAGCGTGCTCCAATCCTTCAGGCGAACCGGGCAAATGCGGCTTCCTCGCCGAGCAGCGCATCAGCGAGCACACGAATATCATTGGCACCGCGGTTTCGATGAGCTTTTCGGCCGACCCCGCCCAAAGCTGTCTATACGTCGGCGACAACGCCAACATGACCGTCTACATCCTCAACCGCGCCAATCTTCAGGAACTCGGCCGATTAGGCCGCGCGGGCCGAATGACCGGCGACTTCCATTACCTGCATCAGGTGAGCGTCGATAGCAAAGGCAACCTGTACACCGCTGAAGTGGACACGGCGAAGCGCATTCAGAAGTTCGTCCGTTTCGGCGCTACGGGCTGTTCAGGAACCGGAGCTTCCCCGGTTGGTGGTCCGCTCGCGGATCACTGATCAGCGGTCCCAGTCGCCCATCCGCAGCGTGAGCCCGAAGGTATACCGCAGGCCGCGGTCGTAGTTCACTCCCTGCAATTCGCTGATCCAGGACCGCTGATAGCTCACATCCGCGACCCGCAGCAGCATTCCGTGATTGATCTGCCACGCGACGATTCCGGATGCCGCCATGGTGAACCCGTTCGTATCCCACTCGGTTGTCCAGCTCTCCTCATCCGGGGTGTCTTTCCCCTGCGCCAGCGCGGCGGCCGTGAGCGTCTTCTTGAGCGCCTTATCCGCATAGCTGTGCGTCACCTTCGTCCCTCCGGCGAGCAGTTGCACATACGACTGCCATCTGCCCGCGGAAGCCACCCTCCAGCGCGGCCCGGCCATGTAGTCGAGAGTGTCTCCGAAGGTCTCGCTGGGGAACCCGAAGACCTGACAGCCATCGACGCGAATCACGATCGCGCTGGCCTTCGTGAGTTTGATCGCGCCTTCGCCGGCTCCGCCGCCGCAGGACTTACCCGGCGCTCCCAGAAAACGTTCGAACATAGCCTCCGAGTTCAACTCGAACGCGCCGCTCTTCGGCCACGCGCGCGAATCGAACTTGGGTCCGGTAATGCTGTCGCGCGGTCTCAGGTCTGCTTCCGGACGATACGTCGTAAAAATGGAACGGTCATCGCGATTCCATGGGACCTGGAAGCGCAGGAGATTGGCATAGCTCCTCGTCGGATTCAACATGCCACGCGCAACCGCGCGCACAATCGGATTGCGATACCGGTACTCGATTCTCTTAATGAGATAGCGATCGAGCATGTCTTCCCCGATCATCCATCCAATGCCCATCACCTGGGTGCCGACGAGGTCCACAAGCCCCGGCGGCGCATGTAACTCGACGTTGCCCCAGGGCGACTCGCCGAGCGGGCCCATAGACCACACAATGCTGTACGCTGTCGAAAACGCGAGCGAACGCACAACGCTTACCCAATAGCGTTGCGAATTGCTGAATTCGACGCTCCGGTATCGTGGATCGTTCTGGCGCTCGATGTATGCGGCCATCGATCCTTCCATCGGATGCGCGACGTAGCTCGTCTTAACCCCGTCTCCGTCCTGCCATCCGTGAAAACTCTCGATGTCGTGCAGGTAATTTTTGAAAAAAGGTCCCTCGAGCGCCGCTCGCGTGCCGCGCTCGCGTGAGTAACGCTCCGCATTGGCTATACCCGCTGCCAGAAGTGACTGGAGCACAGCGGACTTCCATTGGAAGGACAAATCCGGTTCCGCCGCGCTCTGCGGGATGATCTCAGGCGCGAACGAGTCCGGATCCGAACCCTGACCGAACATCGCCGCCGCCGCCATTACCAGCAAAATTGAGAAACGCGCGCAAAGATACATGTGTTTGTAGCTTGCGAGTAGACGTTGCCCAAGGCGGGGTGGTTCACGAATCCGCCAGGCGAATGTGCCCTGTCGCGCGAAAGGGACTCGCGCAACCCCGGCTAGAGCACAATCGAAAGGCAAATCTAAAGATGCTGCCTTATGGCCGAAGGATGAGGGACCACGATGGCATAATAGGCCCGTCCGTCAATGCTTACGTTAGAACGCGTGTGGGAAGCGCGCAACCGAATGCGCGTCCTTGCGGTAAGCGGCGTAGTTGTTTTGGCTATCGCCGTGCTCGATTGGTGGACGCGTCCTTACGTTTCCCTTGGCTTTCTTTATTTATTCCCGATCATGCTCGCCGCGGCGTTTCTGCCGCGATGGGCTGTGGCGGCGCTGGGGCTTGGCTGCGCCGCTCTCGCCGAGCGGTTCAGTTCACTGGAGACTTCGCTCACGCGGCTGGCGCTCGAGACTCTTGCGCTGAGCGGTTGTGGACTGTTCGTCGCAGAGCTCATACGCAACCGGCGCATGAGCATCGAATCGCAGGAGCGGTTGCGCGCGTTGGTCGAAACCAGTCCCGCCGCCATCATCACTGTCGATGATCGCGGATTCATTGAACTCGCCAACCGAGCGGCCGCCGACCTCCTCGCTCCGCGCAACGGAGCGCTGTCGGGAAATCCGATCGCCGCGTTCCTGCCCGAACTGCATCACGCGCTCCGGTGGGAAGACGCGCCGCAGTTTCGCGCGTCGATGCAATGCCGCGGTCATAAAGGAAACGGCGAGAGTTTCATGGCCGAAGTATGGTTTTCCACGTACAAGGAGGGGCCGAATCCGAAACTCGCCGCGATTATCGGGGATGTTACGGACGAAGAGGTGGCGGACTCTCTCTCTTCGCCTTCCGGCGGGCAGATCTCCCTCACTCCTCGCGAACTCGAAGTCCTTCGCCTGCTCGTGCAGGGGCTGGTCAACAAAGAGATCGCGGCGACGATGGGGATCTCGGAGAGCGCCGTTAAGAACACGTTACAGCAACTGTTCAATAAGAGCGGCGTCCGTACGCGAAGCCAGCTAGTCCGAGTGGCGCTCGAGAGACACCGCACACTGCTGTAGGCCTGAATTTTGGGGTAATCGAAAGATTATCCGGTTGGATGCCGCGCCATCGAGTGAGAAGACATACTCTCCTGCCGGTAGATCAGTTGTCGTGTGGATCCCAGAGACCCTTCCAGCGCAACTCGCACCAGCTGGCTCCGCGTCTTCACGCCAGTCTTACCGAAGAGTCGCTGCACGATACTCTTGACTGAACTTTCGGAGAGTCCCATACTATCGCCAATCTTTCGATTGGTTAGGCCGCCTAGTATTCCGAGCAGGACATTTCGCTCTCGATCTTCCAGTACTTCATTTGCCTGACCGTCCCACGGCGGAAGGCATGCCGCAATTTGTTCGGCGAATTCCAGAATCAGACCGGAGTCGACCCAGAGCGCTCCTGCCGCCACGTCGCGAATGGCGCGCACCAGCAATTCGGGAGGTTGTGATTTCAGAAAAATTCCGGACGCTCCCAGCTTCAGGCACAGCGCCGCCGATCGGGTGTCGAGAGATCCGGCAACGATCAGGAATCTTCCGCCGTAGCCCGCCGCGCGAGCTGCGTCGATAAAGTCATTGCCCTGCTCCAAGCCCACGTCAAAGTCCAGAAGGACAACGTCAGTCCCTCCTCTCGTCAACACCTCAAGCGCTTCGCCGCAGGTCGCGCACTGCCCCGCAATTTCGAAATCTGGCTCCAGACTGAGGAAGCGACTGAGGCTCGCGCGGAACAAGCCGTGATCGTCGAGCACTACAAGTCCGATTTTTCGTTCCGTCACAATGCGTTCATCCTAAGCCGCGAGGCGCGTTTCAGCCAATATTTCTGCCCAAAAGATTGATTACGGCGTCGAAAGACTGAACGGGGTTCGCGGGCAATCGAAAGGTTGCCCTCAAATGCGCGGAAGATCGGTGGCGCGCCGGAAACGTTCCGGCCTAAATTGGGGCCTGCAGACATAGGGCGCCACGCCCACCAATAACGAATCAGTGAAGATCGCAGTGATATTGACAGCAGCCGCACTCGCGCCAATGGCGCAGGGCGAGACGGCCCTCTCATGGCAACAGGTGCGCGAGAGGTTCGAGTCGACGAACCCCGCGCTGAAGGCTTCCCGCGCGAACGTCGACGAGATGAAGGCATCGGAGATCACGGCGTTCTTACGACCGAATCCCGATCTGAACCTAACGGCCGACGGGCTTCAGGTCGCCCCGAATCAGAGCGTTTGGCGTCCGCTTTCCGGGATCGTGACGACCGCAGGCGTCAGCTATCTCCATGAGCGCGAACACAAGCGCGAGCTTCGCCGGGACGCGGCGCAGGAGAACACCGCCGTCGCGGAATCGAATCTCGAAGATCAGAAACGCTCCCTGCTTTTCAATCTGAGAGCGGCTTTCGTGCAGGTTCTCCAAGCCAAGGCTGTCTTGTCGAACGCGAAAGACAATCTGGACTACTGGGATCGCGAACTAAAGATCAATCAGGATCGGCTCAGCGCAGGCGACATGGCTCTCGTCGATATGAACCGGCTCATCTTACAGCGGGCGCAGTTCGAGGCCGATCTTGAAAATGCGATGGTCAACCTTCGTACCAGCAAGATTCAGTTGCTCACTCTTATGAACGATCGCGCGCCGATCGAAACCTTCGACGTGGCGGGGGACTACGACTTCTCCGAGCAATTGCTACCGCAGCAGGCGTACCGGGATATGGCCTTAGCCGCCCGCCCGGATCTCAAGGCAGCTATGCAGTCAGTTGAAATGGCGAAGACGAATCACCAACTCGCTGTGGCTAATGGATCGACCGATCCCACCTTCAGCCTTTGGTTTTCACAGAATCCTTCGTTCAGCAATCCATTCGCCCAACAGACCGTCGGCGGCAGCGTCAGCATCCCGCTGCGCATCTTCGACCGGAACCAGGGCGAGAAGCTTCGCACGCAGATCGATATCTCGCGAAACGAACAGTTGGAAAAGTCCGCCGAGGCGACCGTCTTCAGCGATGTGGATTCGGTCTATTGGACGCTCGTTCAGGCGATCGATCTGCTGAAGCCGTACAAAACGAAATACCTTCCGCTCGCTGAAGACAACCGGAATCGAATCTCGATTGCCTTCCGGAATGGCGGTTCATCGCTGCTCGACTATCTGGACGCGGAAAAGGCCTATCGGGACACGCGTCTTGCTTATCTCAACCTGATCGGCTCGTACCTGACGGCGGGAGCCCAGATGAACATGGCGGTTGGCCGGGAGGTTATTCAGTGAATCGATTGTTAGCGCTGCTGAGCCTTCTGCTCTGTCTGATCGCCGCCGCCTGCGATCGAAAGGTCGAAGCCAACACGAACAAACTGCCGGGCCCCGTTGAGACGAAAGTCGAACCTGACACGGACGCGAATCACTTCAGAGTCGATCACCCGGAGCAGTTTCCTCTGGCGACTGCCGCCGAATATGTCGCGGCGCCGCAGTTGGATGCCACCGGTTCGGTCAGCGCCGACGTCTCGCGCCAGGTTCCCGTGCCTTCTCTCGCGACCGGCAAGATCGTCGAGATCGATGCGCGCCTCGGAGATGTCGTGCAAAAAGGTCAGGTGTTGTTCAAGGTGCAGAGCACCGACGTCGCAGGCGCCTATTCTGATTACCGCAAAGCCGAAGCCAACGAAAAACTCGCCCGTGTTCAACTGGACCGCGCGAAACTTCTCTTCGACGACGGCGCGACGCCGAAGAGCGCGCTCGAAATCGCTCAGACCAACGAAGACAACGCTAAGGTAGATCTCCAGACCGCTCTGGAGCATCTTCGTTTGCTGGGATCCGATCCGGATCATCCCTCCGCCATAGTTGAGGTCAAAGCGCCGGTGTCCGGCGTGATCACAGATCAGCAGATTGTCAACGCCGCTGGCGTTCAGGCGCTCACTACTCCAAGCCCCTTCACGATTTCAGATCTCTCCCACGTGTGGATTCTCTGCGATGTCTACGAAAACAATCTCGCTCAGGTTCACGTGGGCGATTTTGCCGATATTCGCGTGAGCGCCTACCCTAACCGCGTTCTCAAAGGCAGAGTCGGCAACATCTCGCCCGTCATTGATCCCAACATTCGCACCGCGAAGGTTCGGCTCGAAGTCGAGAACCCCGGCATCCTGCGCCTCGGAATGTTCGTCACCGCGGTCTTCCACGGCGAAAAAGCGGAGAAGCACGCGATGACGCCCGCCAGCGCGATCCTGCACCTGCACGACCGCGATTGGGTTTATATGCCGACGGAGGACGGAGGGTTCCGGCGCGCGGAGGTCGTCGCCGGAACCCCACTGGCGGGGAACATGCAGGAAGTGGTCTCCGGTCTCGCGCCTGGCGATCGTGTGATCGCGAACGCGCTGGTCTTTCAGAACACGGTGGAACAGTGATCGGAAACGCCGTTGACTTCGCCCTGAAAAACCGGCTGCTGGTTCTCGCGGGCGCAACTGTGCTCTTCGTGTGGGGCGCGATCTCCTTTCATCAGCTTCCCGTGGAAGCCTATCCGGACGTCGCGAATAACTACGTGGAGGTCATCACGCAGTGGCCCGGAATCTCGGCGGAGCAGATCGAACAGCAAATTACGATCCCGCTTGAAGTCGTGATGAACGGCATCCCCGGCGTCGCCCATCTGCGCTCGTTCTCGATCTTCGGACTGTCCGATCTGAAGTTGGTCTTCGAGGACGGGACCGAAAACGCCTGGAACCGTGAGCGCGTTCTGGAGCGCTTGTCCCAGGTGACTCTGCCCCCTGGCGTTCAGCCTCAGATGGGAACCGACTGGAGTCCGGTCGGCCAGATCTATTTCTACACGCTGCACAGCGCCAATCCAGCCTTCGACGTGATGGAACTGAAGTCGCTCGAAGATTGGGTCGTTGAGAAAAACCTAAAGTCCGTTCCCGATATCGCCGATGTCGCCACATTCGGCGGCCCTACGCGCGAATATCAGGTGCGACTGGACCCGGACAAGCTGATCGCCTACGGGCTCAACCTCAGCCAGGTCGAACAGCAACTCACCAACAATAACGTGAACGCCGGCGGCAGCTTCATCCAGGCCGGACTTCAGCAGATCAATGTGCGCGAAGTCGGCCTCGTGCGCACGGTTCACGACATCCAGGACACCGTCGTCGTCTCGAAAAACGGCACCCCCGTCCGCGTCCGGGACCTTGGCGTCTTAATGCAGGGGCCCAAAATTCGCCTTGGCCAGTTTGCGCGCGCCATCCGCCGCGAAGATGGCAAAGTGATCGACAACGACGACGTGGTTTCCGCCTGGGTGCCTATGCGCAAAGGCGCCGACGCGGAGCCTACGCTGGTTGGTCTTCACAAAAAGATCGACGAGCTGAATGACCGCATTCTCCCCACTGGCGTGAAGATCGTGCCGTTCATCGACCGCAGCGATCTCGTTCATTTCACAACCGAGACGGTTCTGCACAATCTGGCGGAAGGGATCGCGCTTGTCGTAATCATCCTTTTCCTGTTTCTCGGAAATGCACGCGGCGCCCTGATCGTCGCCACCACGATCCCTTTCTCGCTCCTGTTCGCCGCCACCTGCCTGAAACTGAGCGGGATTCCTGCGAACCTCCTGTCCCTGGGCGCTCTCGACTTCGGCATGGTCGTCGACGGTGCGGTCGTGATGGTCGAGAACATCGTGCGGCATCTGAGCCACAGCGATCGCAGGCGCAGTGTGATGGAAAAGGTTCGTGATGCCGCCCATGAGGTCCGGCGACCGGTCTTTTTCGCGATCGCCATCATCATCACCGCTTACCTGCCCATTTTCACCCTGCAGCGGGTCGAGGGCCGTTTATTCAAGCCCATGGCCTGGACGGTCGCGTTCGCGCTCCTCGGCGCCATTATCTTTTCGATGACGATTGCCCCGGCGATCGCAAGCTTTTTGTTTCGGAAAGGCGCGAAGGAATGGCATAACCCCGTGATGTCCTGGCTGACCGAGCGGTATCGTTCGGCGCTGCGAACCGCCATTCGACTACGCTACGTCACTGTCGCTTTCGGCCTCGGCGGCGTCGCGGTTGCAGGCTTTCTCATATTCGGTCCGCTCATCGGCTCCGAGTTTTTGCCTCACCTGGATGAAGGGGCGCTGTGGGTGCGCGGCACGCTTGCGCCCAGCACAGGGCCGGACGAGGGAATTCACGTCGCTAATCGGGCGCGCATCTTGTTGTGCTCGTTCCCGGAGGCGACGGAATGCACGAGCCAGGTGGGCCGGCCCGATGACGGTACCGACACAACAGGCTTCTTCAACACCGAGTACTTCGTCGGACTCAAGCCCAAGGAGAAGTGGCGCGCTGGTTTTCATCAGAGCAAAGAAGAGCTGATCGCGTCCATGAACCAGGAGTTGTCGAAGATTCCCGGCGTCGAGTGGAACTTCTCGCAACCCATCGCGGACAACATGGAAGAAGCCGTCAGCGGCGTCAAAGGCCAGTTGGCGACGAAGATTTACGGGGACGATCTCAATACTCTTGAAGCCAAAGCCGACCAGATCGCTAAGGTTATGCGAGGCGTAAAAGGCATCGAAGATCTCGCCGTTCTCCGCGTGCTGGGCCAGCCTAATCTCGATGTCACGGTCGATCGCAGGGAGGCGGCGCGCCATCAGATCAACGTCGCCGACGTGCAGGACGCGGTTCAGACCGCCGTCGGAGGAAACGCGCTCACTCAAGTCCTTCAGGGCGAGGCCCGCTACGATTTGACCCTTCGTTATCTCCCGAAGTACCGGGAGACGGAGCAGGCTATTTCGGCGATTCGTCTGGTAGCGCCGTCGGGAGAGCGTGTTTCGCTCGGACAGTTGTGCCACATCGAAGAACGAGACGGCGCTTCGGAGATTTATCGCGAAGAGAATCAGCGTTACATAGCGATCAAATACAGCGTGCGGGGCCGCGACCTCGGCGGCGCCGTCGAAGAAGCAATCAAAAAGGTCACCACCGGCGTCCAGATTCCCCGCGGCTACCGGATCGATTGGGAGGGCGAATACGAGAGCCAGAAGCGCGCATCGGCGCGGCTCGCGATTATCGTCCCGCTGACCGTTTTGTTGATCTTCATGATCCTTTACATGATGTTTCGCTCCTTTAAGTGGTCGCTGCTCATCATGGTGAACGTGCTCCTTGCGCCCATCGGTGGATTACTTGCGCTCGCCCTCACCGGGACCAACTTCAGCGTCTCTTCCGGCGTCGGATTCCTGGCGCTTTTCGGCGTGTGCGTTCAGACCGGAGTGATCATGCTCGAGTACATCAACCAGCTTCGGCTGCGCGGCCACAACATCATCGACGCTGCCGTCGAAGGCGCGGTCCTGAGGCTACGACCCATCATGATGACGAGCCTCGTCGCGACTCTGGGTCTGCTTCCCGCAGCAATGTCACACGGAATCGGCTCGGACTCGCAGCGTCCGTTCGCGATCGTGATCGTCGGCGGATTGATCGCTGCTCTGGTCATGAGCATCTTTATCTTGCCGACGCTATACGTCTGGGTGGCCGGTGAGCACGATACGCTCCCCGAGCCGGAAGGTGAATTCGAAGAGTAGCCAATGTTCGAGCGCCCGCGCTTTATTGTCGCGACGCTTCCGTTTCAGCAGGATACGGCTTCACGATCACGTCACCGCGGGCACGGACCTCGCCGCTGCCCTCGTCGTAGTCCGCGCTGTCGGCCTGAACAATGAAACCGGTCGATCTCACCTCGACATTTCCCGACAGATGCACTATCGACGGATACGAAGCGCCGCGCTGGATGCTTTCTGCTGATAACATCGCCTGGCGACGGCCATTTACCGGCGCCGTGGGCAGATGCTTCCGCGTTGCATCCTGAGCGCGGGCCAGTTCGGAATGCTGCATCAGCGTCAACGCCAATAGCGCTGCGCCAAAACACGGGGTCAGCTTAGGCATCATGTAACCAACCTACGCTAGCGGGGCCCGGTCGGTTGCGCTGAAGGCCTTCGGACCTAAGAAAGAAAAGACACGACCATCCCGCTCACCGCCGTGGCCGATAAGATGTCGTAATGCGTTGCGCCCGGCACGATCCCGAGCCTCGCGGCCGATCGAAGCGCGCCATCCTGGCCCGCGTCGCGGAGTCCGCCGCCCAAAGCCTCATAGAACGCCATTACATCGGCGTCGGTGAATATCAGGATCGTCGCCCGCCATCGCGAGGAAACCTCGTCGAAACGTCCTCAGCCTTTCTGCTTTTGCAGTTGTTGAGCGACCTTCTCCACCTCTCCCCAAACCCGCAGCAGATTGCCGCTCCACAGCTTTCCGATCTGCTCTTCGGTATAGCCTCGCCGCACCAGTTCCAGCGTGACGTTGAAAGCCTCCGCCGCGCTGTTCCAGCCGTCGATTCCCCCACCGCCGTCGAAATCGGACGAAATCCCCACGTGATCGATTCCGATCAACTTCACCGCGTAATCGATGTGATTGACGAAGTCCTTCACGTTCGCCCGGCCCGCCGGAGGATACTTCGTGTCGATTTCCGCCAGCCTTTTATCGTATTCGGCGCGGCGTTCGGGAGAAAGCGTATTCACCCCCGTATTGCCGCGACCCATCCCGGCGCCACGAGCACCGTCTTGTGGGGCGGGATTGCTTGCGCTCTCCACCGGGCATCCCCTTGTTGCTCCGCCCATACCGCGGCCAGCGAATCCGCCGCCGCGTCCGCCCTGAGCGGGAAGCCCGAACTCCTGACGCAGCTTCGCGAGCGCCGCGGTGCGCTCTTTCGAATCGATCTTGATATACGACGCGAACCCAACAACCTGAATGACCCCGCCGTTCTTCTTCAGAGCCAGCAACTGCTCGTCGTCCATATTCCGGCTCACGTCCGCAAGCGCCCGTACCGCCGAATGCGACGCGATCACCGGAGCCTTCGAGAGCCGGATCGCTTCCAGATTCGCTCCCTTCGAAGGATGAGACAGATCGACCATCATCCCAACCCGATTCATCTCAGCAATCACTTCCTTGCCCAGTGGCGAGAGCCCGTTGTTGTACAGATAGCCCTGTGTCTCTCCCGTGTTCGAATCGGCCAGTTGGCTGTTGCCGTTGTGAGCGAGCGACATGTACCGCCCGCCGCGGTCGTAAAACTCCTTGACCCGCTTGATGTCCGTCCCGATCGGGTACCCGTTCTCCACGCCGATAACAGCGATCCGAAGATGCTTCTTGTGCAGCGCGATGACGTCGGCAGGAGTCAACGCCAATCCGATCTCATCCGGGGCGATCTTCTCCGTCAGCCGATGGACGGCATCGAACTTCGCAATCGCCTGCTTATACGCGTTGTCATACCCCTCGGGGGTCAGTGGCCCCTGGCCGACATAGACGATCATGAACGAGACGTCCATCCCGCCCTCGACCATCTTCGGCAGATTCACCTGCGTCGTCAGACGCATCCTGTAATTGCAGTCCGCCGTGAAATTCGAAGGCTCGATGTCGTTATGGGTATCGAGCTTGATGACGTGATCGTGAATCTGCCGCGCCTTTGCAATCAGAGCCGCGTCGCCCTGTTGCGCCGATCCACTCCGGCTGGCGGCGTGAAACAGCAATCCAAAGGAGAGCGCCGTCACCGCGGCTGTCGTAACCGTCCGTTTGATCTTTTTCAACGCATCCTCCTGTGCCCAGGGACAAAATTCACCGGGGCCACGGCAAATCAGAGAGTTTATCTGAGAAACAGGACCGACAGAGGTCGTGGTGGGAGACGGGCCTTGCCTATCGTAACAACGGGATGGTTCTCGCGTTCCTAATCCAGCGAGAAACTCACAAACGTGAATTTTCCATCCCGCTCAACCTGCAAGGTGACGGGATCGCCAGGGGAGAGCCGCTTGAAAGCGGTTCGGAGGCTATCAAGCGTCGAGGTGGGCAGACCATTCAACGACACAATGATGTCGCCCTGAACAAGCGGCACATCGTGCACAGCGCCGTTAGCCTTGGCGGCGACAATAATTCCGTACGGTAGGCGTAATTGAGGGAGCATCGGCGCAAGGCGTTTATCGATTTCGACCCCCAACACGCCGAGTTCCGTCACGAGATTCTTATCCGGTGTGGCCAGAGCTAAAACGCCATCGATGTCGTGTTGCTCCTCGATGATCGGAACATCGAACGACATTTTCGATTTCCCGCGCAACACGTCGATGTGGACTTTCTCTCCCGAATCGCGCAACAGGAAGTTATAGCTGACGGTGGGAACATTTTCCGCGGGCTGGCCATCCACCGCGACGAGCACATCGCCCGGTTTGATCCCGGCTGTCTCGGCGGGACTGCCTGGCAGCGCATCCGACACAATTACTCCCCAGGGTTGAGCCAGACTCAACGCGGCGCTCATCGTAGGCGTGATCGTTTGCATCGTGATCCCGATTTCCTGTTTGCGGATATGGCCGAACTGCTTGAGCTGACGAACAGCGACCCGAATCGTCGCGCTCGGAATGGCGAAAGCGAGACCTTCGTTACCCCCGGATTGCGAAAAGATGAAGGTGTCCATCCCGACCACTTCACCTTTGACGTTCACCAGAGGACCGCCTGAATTTCCGGGATTAATGGGAGCATCAGTCTGGATTGAGATTCTCGGCGAATCCGGATCGTTCTGCCGGGCGACTGCGGATACGATTCCGTGGGTCACAGTATTGCGCAGGCCTTGCGGGCTGCCGAACGCAAACACCAACTCCCCCTGACGCAGGTTCCGGTAAGGAGCGAGAGGGAGCGCCGGCGCTTTCAGCCCGTCTACTTTGAGCAGCGCGATGTCGAGGTCGCTCGCCACCCCGACGACCTGGGCGGTGTGAATGATGGTTTTAGTCGAAAGAGCAGCCGCGATCGCCTCATTCAGATTGGCGGGAGGCAGAATAATCTCGATCCGCTCGGCCCCGCTGATGACATGAGCGTTGGTGACAATGTACCCTTCCGGATCGATGACGAATCCGGATCCGATGGCGCGCTGGCGTCCGATGGTGACTCCGGCGTTGCCTTTCTCCTCCTCGGCTTGCGGACCGTAGCCCGTCACCATGATCTGAACGACACTCGGCGCAACCTGCCGAATCAACTGATCGATGGCATCGTTAAACTGCGCGAGGGGTGGAGCAGCAGCAGGCTGCGCGAAGGAAGATACGACAGAGAACGCAAACAGAGCAGACGTCCGCCAAGCGCGCCCGCTGTCCAGACCAAAGCGCATAGTTGCGGTGGTGATGCGGCGCGGCAACTCCTGATTCAAAAAATCGGGTTGGTCCAGACTGCCCGCTGAAGTGATAAAGCTCTGGAACCTACGCCCGATGGAAACGAAGTGGCGCGCAATCTGTAGGGGATAGCGGCAAGTGTCGTCCTATCGGCAAGCGCCGGCGCAAACCGCGAGAGGCAATTTCGCGATGTCCACCCAGGCGTCGGGCGCCACGTTCTGAACGAATGTGAGGCAATCTATCGTGAAGCTCCGTGGGCCCTGGTAACGCGCCCAGTGTTCGCGCGCGCTTTCGGCAAGCTTCGCGATGCGTTCGCGATCGGTTTCGGGCGCGGTCAGATTCTGATAAATCGTGATGTGCGGATGGTACGGGTACGGCCCGTCGTACTCGAGCTGGCCTGCGTTCAGGTTCTCGTGCAGGGCGTGAAGCTCTCGCGCGCCTCGGGAGATGCCGACGTAAATCACATTCGTCTCCGCGAAGACGTTCACGTTGCCCAGCGTAATCTCGGCGGGCGGCGTGGAGCGGCTCTCCTCTCCGAGTTCGGCGATCATTTTGTTCAGATTCGCGTCGTCGGCGACCGGCCGTGGCGGGAGAACTGTGACGTGAGATCTCGGTTTGCACCCCGGCGCCAACTCGAGCCGGAGAGCATCAAGAAAATCAGCGAGGGGGCCGTCTAAGTACGCAACAAGCGCAAAGTGACTGAGAGTGCGCCCGCGCCCCGGGGAACAATCCATTTCTATGTCCGATTGTACAAACACGTCCGTTACATGGGTATCCGGACTGTCCTGGAACTCACCCGGTGCGGATCGGAACTAAAACGATAACGCTCGAGGGCTGCGCACGTGACGGAGGAACGCCTCGGCCTGCCGGTAGCCGCTCTCAATGCCGCGGAACCGGGAAACGTCGCTTTGTAGGAGATAGAATTTCTCTGGCGCCTGCGAGGCGTGCGCGTAACAGGCTGCTTTCTTACGCGTTTCGACGCTCGCTATGTCGACGTAGTCCGAGGGAACGAACATAGACGTGTCCGAGCCATCTGAAACTTCGTAGTAGTAAAACCCGGATTGGGCGCCGAGCTTCAGCCAGGCATCGTAGCAGAGCGATGACATCGCGCGATGATCGGGGTGCGCGTCAATCGGCCAGTGTGTGAAGAGCGCGTCCGGACTCTCGGAGCGGATAATTTCGCGGAACTCTTCATAATGGGCCGGGTCGACGATGGCGTGCGCGTCGCATTGACCTGCGAACATCGGACGAGCTTTCAGAATCTCGCAAGCGCGTTTCGCCTCGGCGACGCGCGGATTTACGGCGGCGCCGGCAGCCGACTCCGGGCAGGCCTTCTCGCCCCGATTGAGGTACAGCAAAACGACGTCATGGCCCATGTCCGCGAGGCGCGCAACCGTTCCGCCACAGCCGTACTCGGGGTCGCCTGGATGCCCGCCCGCAACGACAAACTTCTTCCTCGGGGACTGCCAGGCGGGTGTCGCGGCGGCGGAGGCGAGTCCGCTCAGAATCAGTCGCCGTCTTGTAAGGCTGGCCATGATGTGTCGATGATCTTGGCCTCGAATCGGAGCGCCGCACGGGCATCGCGCGCTCCCATATCCACCCACCGGTCGATGTTCTCGCGCCGCCAGAAAACCGCGTCGTTGACATCGCCCAAGTCTTCGGAGGGCGTGATGATGGTGAGCTCGAGTTCTTTGGGAATCTGAAGCGAAGGCTTGAAAAACCGCACGAAGTTGGTCCCGGCGCGCAGCCACCAGCGCCCCACGGCGGGCAGGGAATCGACCGCGATAATTCGCGTTGCGCCCAGTTCGACCGCCGCGCGAAGGGGAAGCTTTTCGAGCAAGCCGCCATCGAGATAACGCGCCCCGTCGATAGTCACGGGCGGCAGGAAAACCGGGATTGAGCAGGTTGCAAGCAGATGGGCCGGGGTCACATCCGGGTGTTGAACGGTTTCGGTGCGCAACCAGGGCCGGCGAACGACCGTCAGCGCGAAAGGAATGCGTGGCCTATAAGTGGCGAAGATGCGCTCGGCGCGCGCCCGGAGCGGCTCCGGGTCGAACCAGCCCCGACGCCACCCGGCGCGCGGGAATAGCTGCAAGGCCGCGCCCGCTTCGGGATCCTGCCACTCCTCGATCAACGCTTCCGGTGAGCATCCCGAGGCGATACACCAGCCATTCAGCGCGCCGACTGACGCTCCTACTATGAGATCCGGTGTTTCGCGCTCTGCGAGGGCCTTCCATATTCCTGCCTGATATGCCCCGAACATTCCGCCGGCCGAAAGAACCAGCGCCGTTTTACCTTGCAACATCTACCAGTTCTGATTATGAACGATTACCGATTCGATATGTTAGAAACGATGGATTTCAGGGCTGAGGACTACGGACAGGAGGTGGCGCGCCTACTAGCGCTCGATGGCGCGAAGGAGGGACCCGGATGGCGCGTGATGAGCCTTGCGGGCTCCGACGCCGCTTGCCAGCAGGTTCGCGGCGAGATTCAGCGGCAGCGCGCGCAAGACCTGTTTCCCGGCGCGAGATCGCCACAGGGCGCAATGAGCGGGCTGTACCTGTACTTCTCATGCCTCGATGAAGCGCACACGGTCGCTCAGGATCTCGAAACGCCGGAAGGCAGCTTCTGGCACGGGATCATGCATCGCCGTGAGCCCGACGCGCAGAACGCGGCTTACTGGTTTCGCCAGGTGGGTAAACATCCAATATTCCCGGCGCTGCGTGATGAGGCGCGGCGGCTGCGCTTCGATACAGGTTCCGAATGGGATCCGTTCGAGTTCATTGAATTCTGCGATGGCTCGCGGCAGCGGCCCGGGTCGGAAGAAGAAGCGATCGCAAGGCAAGTGCAGCTTGCGGAATGGCAACTGCTGTTCGATCACTGCGCGAAGGGGAACACTCGTTGAACGCGACCGACAGCGGCCTGGTAAGAGCTGCCGTACTTGAAGAATTCGAAAAGCCCCTGGCGATACAAATGTATCCGGATCCCGGAGATCCCGGACCCGGCGAGGCTCTCGTGCGCGTCGAAATCGCGGGTATCTGCGGGACCGACGTGCATCTCTGGCTCGGTCAGCTTGCGATTCCACTGCCGAACATCATGGGCCATGAAACCGCCGGCACAATAGAGATTCTGGGCCACGGGCTCGACAGAGACTGGCGAGGCGAGCCTCTTCGGGTAGGTGATCGCGTTACCTGGGCCAGTTCGATTTCCTGCGGCGAATGTTTTTATTGCAGGGTCAAGCGCCAGCCGACGCGGTGCGTGTCCCGCAAGGCGTATGGAATCTCCTACCGCGCGTCTGACGCGCCCCATCTGCGCGGCGGCTATGCCGAAAAGATCCTGCTGAGGGCCGGATCATCGATCTTTCGCATTCCCGATGTGGTTCCGAGCGATGCGTTGATCGGCGCCGGCTGCGCATTGACGACGGCCATTCATGGTTCCGAGCGCGCGCCGATCGAATGGGGGGATTCGATGGTGGTTCAGGGTACCGGTCCCGTCGGGCTTGCGGCGATCGCTGTGGCGCGGGCAGCCGGGGCGGGGAAGATCGTAGCCATAGGAGGCCCGGCGCATCGCCTGGCTTTAGCGCAAGAATTCGGCGCGGACGTGGTGATTGATATCCAGCAGACTTCGGACCTTGCGGAGCGCCGAGCGCAGGTTTTTGATGCCGTAGGAGCCTATGGCGCGGATCAGGTCATCGAATGCGTGGGGCATCCGGAGGCTGTGAACGAAGGAATTCCGCTGTGCCGTGATGGCGGCCAGTATCTCGTGCTGGGCCAGTACGCCGATGCGGGGAACATCTCGTTCAATCCCCACACGATCACGCGCAAGCAGCTTCGCGTAATCGGGTCATGGGGATTCGAGGCGCGGCACGTGGATCGCGCCCTTCGGCTGCTCGAGCGCGATCCGGACCTGCGCGCCCGGTTCGCGCGCGCGATCACCCATCGGTTCTCGCTCGATCGCGCCGATGAAGCGCTGCAGACCGCGCGGTCGCTTGCTGGCGGCAAGACGGTGATCGTTCCTTGAAAAAGCTCTGGCTGCTCCTGCTTCTGCCGCTCGCCGCGCTGATCTTCTGGGCGTTTCAGAGGAAAACGGAGCCGCCGAAGGTACTGTTCTCAAAGGCCGTACGCGAAACGCTCAACAGCACGCTGTCGACTAACGGAAAGATCGAGCCGCTGCATTACAGCGACGTCCGCGTCGAGACATCGGGTCTTGTGAAGCGGCTGCTCGTACATCAGGGCGATGCCGTGAAAGCGGGCCAGTTGATTGCGCAGCTCAGCGACCCGGGACTTTCCGAAGAGCTTCAGGCCAACGAGGCGCGCGCCGCTCAATCCCGCGCGGAACTGGAAACGCTGCGAGGCGGCGGACGGAGCTCCCAACTCGCTGATATTCAGAGCAGCCTGACACGACTGCAAGCGCAGCGGGAGACAGCGCAGCGCAATCTGGAGTCGCTTGATCGGCTGCAGAAGGCAAATGCCGCGACGCGCTACGAAGTGGATCAGGCGCGCCACGCCGTGGATGACCTCGATGCGCAGATGCGGGGATTGACCGCTCGTCGCGCGGCCCTCGTGGATAAAGGCGATGTCGAAGCCGCCGGCGAGCGCCTCCGCGAGGCGAACGCGAATGTGGAACTCTCTCGCGCGCACATGGCGCAGACCCAGATCCGGTCCCCGCTTGCGGGGATCGTTTACGATCTGCCGGCCCGCGAAGGCGCATACCTTCATCCGGGCGATGCTGTCGCGAGCGTCGGGACGATGGACCCGGTGCGGGTGCGGGTTTATGTGGATGAACCGGAGCTTGGCCGCGTGGTCGTGGATCAGCCCGTAAAGATCACATGGGATGCTCTGCCCGGACAAGCCTGGACCGGGGTTGTCGAGAAAAAGCCGACCGAAGTGGTCGCGCTGGGTCCGCGGCAGGTGGGCGAAGTTCTCTGCACCATTGGCAACCCGGGACGCGAGCTGACGCCGGGAACGAACGTCAATGCGTTCATTCTGACGCAGGTGGCCGAGCACGCGCTCGCGATTCCCAAAACGGCGGTCAGGCGGGAGAACGGCACAGGCGTTTTCCTGCTGCAAAAAGACAACTCCATCAAGTGGCAGCCGGTTCAGACCGGGATTGGCGACGCGCTGCGCGTGCAGGTGTTGAAGGGGCTGAGCGAAGGCGATGCGGTGGCCGAACCGTCCGACGTCACGCTGAAAGATGGAATGACAGTCAATCCCACGGTGAGGTAAGGGAGGCGGGGAGATGTTTTCACTGAAATCGAAGGTGGCGTTGGTCACCGGGTCGGGCCGGGGTATTGGCAGGGCCATCGCCGAGCAGCTTGCGCAGGCGGGCGCTTCGGTCATGCTGAACGATCTCGACGCTGGCCCGCTTGAGGAAGCGCTCGCCGCGATTCCCGGCGCGTCGGGCCTTGCGGGCGATATCACGGATCCGGCTTTTCCTCAAATTCTGGTCGACCGCACGATTCAGGAGTTCGGCGGGCTCGACATCATCGTCAACAATGCTGGGTACACGTGGGACAACGTAATCCAGAAGACGACTGATGAGCAGTTCCAGGCGATGCTCGATGTCCACCTGGTGGCCCCGTTTCGGGTGCTGAGGGCGGCGTCCGGGTTCATCCGCGATGCTGCGAAGCGGGAGGCTTCGGAAGGCGCTCTCCGCCGCAGAAAAGTAGTGAACATTACATCGATTTCAGGGACCGACGGCAGCCCCGGGCAGGCAGGATATGCCGCGGGCAAGGCGGGCGTGGTCGGGCTGACACGAACCATGGCGAAAGAATGGGGCCGGTATAACGTCAATGTGAACGCCGTCGGTTTCGGGCTGATCGAGACCCGGTTGGTTCAGCCTCTCACCGATGAGTCGAAGATTGATGTAAAAGGCCGCGAAATCAAAGTTGGCGTGCAGCAGGCGGTCATCGACAGACTGGTTGCGATGAGCCCGCTGGGGCGTGCCGGTACCCCCGAAGAGGCCGCGGGCGCCGTATTGTTCTTCTGTTCACCTTTAAGTGACTTCGTGACGGGCGAAGTCCTGATGTGCTCGGGCGGCATGAGGTTCTGAATTCTGAATCCGGCGGAGCGGATGAGCAATCTGAATCTACGCATGAGCACACAAACTGCAAAAGACACAGCGGCTCTCGACAAAGAAGTGAACGAGATGATTCTGTCCGGCAAAGCTTTGGATGCCTTCGAAAAGTTTTACGCGGACGATGTGGTAATGCAGGAAAACTCCGACGAACCCCGCGTCGGGAAGGAAGTGAACCGCAAGGCGGAGCAGGATTTCTTTTCCTCGCTTGCGTCCTGGAATGATGGCAAGCTTGAGGCTTCGGCGGTCAACGGCGATACGACGTTCACGCAATGGTACATGGACGTTTCCTTCAAGAACGGCCAGCGGTATAAGGCGACGCAGGTGGCCGTCCGAAAGTGGAAGAACGGCAAGATCGCTCACGAACGGTTCTTCTATAACAAGGGCTGAACAACCGCGCAACGGGCCGCGCTATGATCGCGTCGTACGAGACGAGCGATTCACATTGCGGCGTTCTGGATTTGCGCCTGCGCTATTGCAGCTCAGAGTTCGCGCTCCGAGGCGGACGATCTGCTTGCGCGCGGAACGGCGCTGACTTCCTCAAAGCCCGCCGAGGCGGTACGCATTCTCGAACGCGCGGCTCAGCTCGAACCGGGCCGCGCGGATATTCAATATCGATTGGGGCTGGCGTATCACGCTGTCGGCGACGAGGCTGACGCCGTCAGCGCTCTGCGCGAGGCGGCGCAGGCGATGCCGGACGCCGCCGGTGTCCACAATGATCTGGGCATCGCGCTGTTTCAGTCGGGAGACGCCCGGGCCTCTGTCGACGAATTTCAGACCGCCGTGCGTCTCGCGGCAAACGACCCTAATGCGCGGTTTAACCTCGCAGAATCCCTTGCGCGCACGGGCGAGACGGCGCGTGCGATTGAGGAGCTTCGTGTGGCCAGTAGTCTGGCCCCTGCTGACGCGGGGCTAGCGCGGCTCGTGAAGTTCGCCGAAGGGGCGGCAGGTAATCCGGGCGGCACGATCAAGGTGGACGTCCGGCAAGTGCTTGTCCCGGTGGTTGTGACGGATCAGTCGGGTCACTCTGTCACAGGACTCAAGCAATCCGATTTCAGAGTCTTTGAAGATGGCGCCGAGCAGAAGATCACGAGCTTTAGTGTGGAAAGCTCGGGATCCGCGGAAGAAGTTGGTAAGAACCCCGCTCCGCCCGCGCAACGTTCTTTGCGCGAGCAAAGTTCCACGGAGCGTTCGAACGTTCGGCGCACGTATCTGGTCCTCATCGATACCCTTCATACGTCGTTCACGGATTTCGTGGCTATCCGCCAGGCTCTCGCGAAGCTGTTCGAGCGGGAGGCTTCACCGGAGTCACAGTATGTGATGATCGCCTTGGGAACGTCTCCCGAAATCATCCATAACGTCACCACGGACGCACAGGCGATTCTTGCCGACCTGAAGGGGAAGAAGTTCCAGAAGTACTTTCTCGATGGTCAAATGGGTGGGCTGAAGCCCCAAATGGAACGATATAAACGCGATCTGAACGAGACACGCGTGGCCTGCGATCTGTCGAGCGATCGCCTAATGCAGGTAAAGTGCGAGGCGGGTCAATGGCGTACGAACACAGAGGCCAAAGAGATCGCCGAAACCGACCGGGTTCTCACCATTGGCTTCCTGCGCGAGTTTCGGGACCTGATCGCCCAGCTTGGGCGCGGACGCGATCGGCGCACTGTGATCCTGATTTCCGGCGGCTTTCAGATCACCCCGGGCAAAGAAGCCCGTGAGCTGTTCAACGCTTTTTTCCCGCCCATGCGGCATTGCCTGGTTCCGGATACCGTGGTTTGCGTTTCCAGTGACCGGCTCGATGGAAGCGAGCGGATGCAGAGCGAATTCGAACCCATTGTCCGGCTGGCGGCGCGGAGCAATATTACGATCGACACGATCGATTCGCGCGGGCTGTACGGCCAGAAGACCTTCGATACATCGACAGTTTTGAACTCCGCGATGGTCGATAGCGCGGTAAGCCACGTGGAATGGAACTCGCAATCCGAAGACGGCAACATCCTGATCGAAATTGCGGATGCCACCGGGGGCACAGCCTTCCGAAACAGCAACGATCTTTTCGCGGGCCTGCAGCGCGCGTTCGCAGACGGCAGGGATTATTACACGCTTAGCTATGCGGCCCCGAACCGACCGACGGACGGAAAGTTCCGCGCCATCACGGTTCTGGTCAATAACAAAAATGCCGTGGTGAAGGCGAAAAAGGGTTACTGGGCGGAGCCCGAAGCCCAATAACCTGTTTTGGCCCGAATAGTCAGGTTCTTTCCGGGGAGTTCGACGGTGATTTTCCGAAAGCCGCCATCATTCGAACCGTTCTTCGGAACGTAGGCGATGGTGTAATACTCTCGCCCGTCGCTCATTGCCGTGCGCAGTTCCTTGACGAGATCTTCATTGCGGAAGTAGACCCCGCCAGTTGCTGAGGAAAGCTGCTCCATTGCGGGACTGGGCAGTAACGTGGGCGGAACCGGCGTGCTCGCTGGCCCGAGCTGAGTTGAAGCTCTCACGGGTGTGGACTGATTTCGTGTGAGGCCGATCGCGGATTGCGGAATGCCGCTGCTTCCGGCATTCACAGCATCCATCGAACTCGTGCTCTGGATCGACGGCTCGAAAGCCACCCGCGAATCGACGCCATCGATCGTGACATTGCGGTCGACCGCCGCCTTGAGCGCCTGCTTCAGTGGAGGCGTCAGAGCGCTCGACGCGTCGGACCGGAACTGCGGGTAATTCGGCAGATTGCGCGCAATCGCGTCATAAAACTCCTCGGCGGGATTCGCGCTGAAGCCATCCGAGATCAGAATCAGTGTCCGACCGGTGGGAATCTTCGCAAGCTCCTCAACGACACTGCGAAACTGATCGGCGAGACTGGCCGATACGCCATTCCACGCGGCGGCCTGGAGATCAACGCTTTGCTTGAGGGCTTCCACTTCTGATTCACACGAGCGCTGACTCGCGCGCGCGCCGCAGGCGCATCGTTTGCAGAACTCGTCCATGCGGCGGCGGAGCGTCCCTAGTTCGGTCGTGCGGGTCGATGCATCGAGACTGGCGAATAAGTTCTGGAAGCCGGCGCTGCGCACCCTTACCAACAATTCGAGCGGATTCGATGTCGCTGGCTGGAGAACCTGCAATTGCCGTCCAATTCCGATCAACGCGTACTGCGCATCTCCCGGCTTCTCTTTTCCAAACAGCGTCTCGAACGCCTGGCGAACGCGCGAAGCGTTCGTCGGCGAGGCATGAAGGGTGTCGATACAGAAAATGTAGGTGTGCCGAGGGCCTTTGACAGGCGCGCCGGGGCTGTCGACAGAAAAGGCCGCGATGTCCTGGGGAACTCCGTCTTCCAGGATGCGAAAATCGGCTTGCCGAAGCCCGGGAACACGATGCCCCTTGTTGTCTGTAACGACAACCGGAACCACCACCTGCCGGACGTCAATGTGGAGAGTTGGCTCCTGCTGGGCAAAGGCCGCGGCGCAGCCCAGCAGGAGGGAGAAGCGGATCAGGACATTAACGCTTGGTGGCGACGTGCGGCTTCGCTCCAGTAGCGGTGATCAGCTTCGTCAGCAGATCGACCGCCATGTCGATAGGCAGCACGTCCGCGATGATAATCGGCGTGCGGCCATTAGCGTCTACCGGATCGAGCTCGGCGCCCTTGTCGGCGAGGAACTGGACAACCTTACAGATCTCCGGCTGAGTCGAGGACTGCATGGAGCCGGTGACAGCTGCGTGCATCACCGCGGATTGCGTCTCAGTCTTGGCTTTAATCGAATCTGGATCAAGCTCCCATGCGTACTGCACCGCCTCGACGTGACCGCTGTTGGCGGCGGCCATCAGAAGCGTGCTGCCGTCCTGCGCATGAGCCTTAGCATCGGCGCCTGCGGCAACCAGCGCCTTCATTGCTTCAAGATGGTCGCTTCGGGCTGCCAACATGAGCGGCGTCTGTTCGCCGGACGGACCGCGGAAAAATCCGCCAGCGCGACCCCGACCGGCCGCCGGAGTCTGATTCGTCTTCGCGTTTACGTCCGCTCCTCGGGCGATGAGGCTTTTCACAAGACTCACCTCACCCAGCTGCGCCGCGATGTGGAGGGGAGTGTTGCCCGTGCGATCCTTCGAAGCCACCGAAGCGCCCTTTGATACCAGCAATTCGGAGACTTCGACATGCTTCGCGGTAACCGCAACCAGCAGCGGGTTCATCCCGCCCACTTCACAGTTGACATTCGCGCCCGCCGCGAGGAGGCTCGACGCGGTCTTCGTGTCGCCGCGCTCGGCCGAGAAGATCAGCGGCGTGAAACCGCCCTTCGATGCGGTATTCGGATCCGCGCCGGCCTTGAGAAGGACATCCGCCGCGGCAGTGTGACCGTTGGCGGCCGCCCACATCAACGCGTTCTGGCCCTTTTGCGACTCAACGGCGTTCACCTTAGCGCCGTGGTCGATCAGCATCTGAACGACCTTCGGATTTCCCGATCCCGCCGCGATCATCAGCGCCGTTTCGCCATTCCAGCGCGCAGCGGTCGCGTCAGCGCCCGCCTTAAGCAGCGCTTCTGTGACCACGGCATTTCCGTTCGCGCACGCGAGCGTCAGGGGCGTTTCGCCGTACTGATCCGCAGTCGTTACTTTGGCGCCCGCTTTGAGCAGGGCGAGGACAGTATCCGTGTCGTCCTGATACGCCGCCCACGCGATAGGCGTTGACCCGTCGGGGAGCGCGGCGTTCACATCGGCGTGCGCGGCAATCAACTGCAGGATCGCCTTATGATTCTGGTCCTTAATGGCGTCGATCAGGCGGGGTTCGGCGGCGCTTCCGAGGAATGCCGAAGAAGACAAAAGAATGGGCAGGCGAAAACGCCTGCCCCAGTTGGAATGAAACATTAACTAAACTCCGGAAAGTTGGTCGACTGTACCCGTACTGTCGCCCAGCGAGTCGGTTGGGACGCCAGACTTGTCGAGCATTGTAAGAAGCAGGTTGGTCATCGGCGTTTCAGGCTTATAGCGAAGGTGCCGTCCGCCTTTGATATCCGCCGACTTGCCACCGACGAGAACCAGAGGCAGATCGTGATGATCGTGCACGTTACCGTCGCGGATGCTGCTTCCGTAGAGGAGCAGAGTATGGTCGAGCAGAGTGCCGTCGCCGTCCTGGGTCTCGTTGAGACGCTTCACCAGATAGGCGAACGATTTGACGTGATGCTCGTCGATCTTCTGCGTCTTCGCGATCTTCTCGGGATCGTTCTGGTGGTGCGTAACCGAGTGGTGGCCGTCGGGTACGCCGATTTCGCGGTAGCTGCGATTGGAGCCTTCGCGCGCCATCATGAACGTGATCACGCGGGTCATGTCGGTCTGCCACGCGATCACCATGAGGTCTGCCATAAGCTTCGCGTGTTCCTCGAAGGTTTCGGGGATGCCGACGGGGCGCTCCATAACCGGAATCTTCACCGTCGCGCTCTGCTCTTCCGCCTTCTGGATGCGCCGTTCGATGTCGCGGATGGCTTCGAGGTACTCATCCAGCTTGCCTTTATCCCGCGCGCCGAGACCGGGCTCGAGGCGGGCGACATCGCCGCGGACGTAGTCGAGAATGCTCGTGTCCTGCTTCATGCGCTTCAGGCGCGCATTGGGATCCGTGGTTTCGCCGTCGCCGAAGAGGCGCTCGAAGATGGCACGGGGGCTGATCTCGACGGGGTTGGGGCTCGTCGGACCGCGCCAGGAGAGCGTGTTGGTGTAAGCGCAGCTATAACCCGAGTCGCATCCGCCAGCCAGATAAGGCTCTTCGAGTCCGAGTTCGAGCGAGCCGAACTGGGTGACCTTGCCAAGTTCCTTCGCCGCAATCTGATCCGCCGAAATACCCGCGCGGATATCCGTCTCCGTCTTTTTCGGATGCACGCCCGTGAGCCATGTGGCCCCTGCGCGTGCGTGGTCGCCCGCTCCATCGCCCAGCGCGCGGCCATTGATCTGCGCGAGATTGCTGAGCACGATCAGCTTCTCGCGGTAGGGCTCGAGGCTCTTCATTGTGGCCCCGAACTCAAAATTCGCGCCTTCGGTCTTCGGCAGCCAGTCCTTCTGTATGATGCCGTTCGGCACATAACAGAATCCCATCCGAATGGCGGGCGCTGCCGGCGTAAGCCGGGTCGCCGCCATGGCTGGAACCATGGAGTCGAGCAAAGGCAGAGCTAGAGCAGTTCCCACTCCACGAAGGAACGTGCGGCGATGGAGGGCTTTCTTCGTGATGATCATGATTCTCGGGTTTTCCTCATCTGGAATTGCGGGCTGCTGACTATGGATTCTATCAGCGCGGGGATCGTATCGTTGTGCTTGTCCGCGTCATGCATGATGGCGCGAACGGCTGGCCGGTCGTACGACTCCAGGCCCCGGCCGAGGGCGTAGGTTAAAAGCTTTTCGGTGAAGGTCGTCAGGAACTCGTCGCGATGCTGCGTCGCCAACAGATTTTTGAGTCCGGCGGCTCCGCTGAACGCGCTGCCGTCGGGGAGCTTGCCCGAGGCATCAATCGTTGCGCCGTTGTCCTTGTCGCGCCATTCGCCGATTCCGTTGAAATTCTCCAGCGCGAATCCGATCGGATCCATACGGGAGTGACAGCTCGCGCAGGTCGGGTTCGCCCGATGCATTTCCATTGCCTGCCGCATCGAGAGCTTACCGTCCTTGCCGTGCGGATCGAGTGAAGGAACGTTTGCAGGCGGAGGAGGTGGAGGCGTGCCGAGGAGGTTCTCGAGAACCCACTTGCCGCGCTGCACGACCGATGTACGATTCGGGTACGATGTGACCGTTAGCAAGCTTCCCTGGCCGAGCACACCGCCGCGATTGGGGTCCGTTAGCTCGACGCGCCGGAACTGCGAACCATACACGTTCGGGATCTTGTAGAATTCCGCGAGGCGCTGATTTACAAAGGTGTACTTCGCCGTGAGGAGCTCCGTCACAGGGCGGTTCTCGCGCATGATCGAGTTGAAGAACAACTGTGTCTCAGTCTCGAACGACTTGCGGAGATTGGCATCGAATTCAGGGTACTCATCCGGATCCGGCTTCATCGAAGCGAGATTGCGGAGGTAGAGATATTGCCCTGCGAAGTTCGAAACGAACGCCTTCGACTTCGGGTCATCGAGCATCCGGTCGACCTGCTGCATGACCACCTTCTGGTCCTTCAGCTTGCCCTCATCAGCGAGCTTAAGCAGTTCATCGTCAGGAATGCTGCTCCAAAGAAAGAACGAAAGGCGTGAGGCCATTTCGTAATCGCTGACCCGATGCACCGAACCCGGCGCGGATCCCGCGGGATCGCGCTCGACGCGGAACAGGAAGTCGGGGGACACCAGCATGGCGCGCAATGCCATCTCGACGCCGTTATCGAAGCCGCCGCCTTCCATCCGCGCCGCGGCGTAGAAACCCATCAGGGGCTTCAGATCTGCTTCGGTGAACGGTCGGCGATACGCGCGGCGCCCCAGAGCCGACAGAATCTTCCGCGCGCAAGGATCTTCATCCTTTGCGGAAGCGGGCTTGCAGACGAAAATCTTCTTGCGGCTGGGTGAATCGCCCGCGCCAAGAATGTTGTACGGGCCGGCGATGGAAAGCTCGTTAAATGTCGGGTTGCCGCCGACTTCAGGCACGTCGTAGAGTTTGAGGCGTTCCCCATCCAGCCGAAGATCCAGTTGGGCGGTCTGGGGAGCCGCGCCGGCTCCGCGCCCACCACCCCCGAGGCGGCCAACATTCAGAGCGGGTAAGACTTCCGGTACCGCGCTCGAATTCATAAAGGTCGCTGCGACTTGATGGACGCCAGCTTTAACCGGAATTTTCAGTTCGAGAGCCTGACCGACCGGCGCAGCAGTTTCACCGAACCCCGCAGCGGGAGCCGGCAGTTTGATCTTAAAAATGTACTCGGCATCGACCGGGAAAGTGTACTGAATTGAAACCCCTCCGGCAGAGTCGAATGGAACATCGTCGGAAACGCGCTCGGGATGAGCGGCTCTTGCGCCTCGCCCGCCCGCTCTCTCTTTTACAGGCGCAAAGACGTCCACTTGCGGTTTCACGTCGGTATCGCCGACCGCCAGGCGGGCAACCATCCGGCCGACGCTCATATAGCGTTCGATCAACACCGGGGACAGTGACAGCACATCGCCAATGTTGTCAAAGCCGTAGCCGCTGTCGTCAGGAGGCAGATTAGACCCTGGTTTGATATCCAGAGCCAGAAGATCGCGGATAGCGTTACTGTATTCCGCGCGGTTGAGGCGATGAATGGTGGGATGACCGGGATTCGGGTGCGCCAAGGCAGCGCGGTCGAGTTCGGCCTCCAGATAACCCGTAAAAGCGTTCCGCGCAGCATCGGTCGGATGCGGCATCTGCGCTGGCGGCATCTGGTTAGCGCTCAGCTTCCGCAGGACCTTCTCCCATGTGTCAGCATCAGCCGAAACCTTCTTCAGGTCCAAGCCCTCAAGCGACAATCCAGCCATTTTTGCCTTGTCACTGTGGCAGCCGACGCAGTACTGCTTCACAAGGGCCTGATGCGCGGCCACATCGGTCACCGGTGAAACCTGGGAATGGCCGACTGATACGGGTACCAGCGCGACGGAGGCGGGCACAAAAACCCAGAAAGACCGAATCAGAATGCGCTTCGTACGGGACATTTTCTCAACGGGTAATATATTACGAAATCTTAATGGCGTCAACCGTTTAACCTCTGGCAGTCCTGCATACAAGATCGCCTCTCGCCGCGCATTCGACAAGTACCATCTGGTATTGGCGTGACACTTCAAATTTAAAGCGTATTTTCAATCGTTTAGCGGACCGTATCATACCGTCTCTCTTGCGTCGCCCGGCATGTATAGTAATGAGGCGCGGACAGATGCTCGCGAGTTACAAACGAGCCCGCCGCGTCGGTATAAAACGAACCCGGCGCGCGGTTGACCGCGGCTAAAAATACCCATCGTTTTCCGCTCGAGGGCATCTCATGCCTTCGGTGCGGCCCACCGAGGACCCATGAGACGATTCGCTCGCCGGCGCGGCAGGCTCTGTCTGGCCGGCGTTTTGTGCACCCTCCTGCCTGGACAGGAGGCATCTGTTCCGGTAATCATCGATGGCAGTGAAGTTCTTCGGGTTTACGCGCCAGTAGCGCCGTTCAACACTGAGGAACGCGCGGCGGAAATCGAGCATCGAATTACGCTTCTTGCCGAGAAGCGGTCCTCGGACCCGATCCGGACGCGACCGCTCCCATCGGAAGGGACCACCGCCATCATTTCAGGTTCCGTGTTACTCATGGGGGTCACCGAAGCGGACGCGGAGGTATCCGGGGTACCGCGCGAGCAGCTCGCCGAGCAGAACGCGGTGGCGATCCAGCAGGCGATTGACGGTTATCGGACTCGCCACACCTGGCGGAATTTCCTGCGAGCTGTTGGAGTAACGCTGCTTGTCTGGACGCTTTTCGGCGCAGCGGTCTGGATCCTTTGGAAAGCGATTCGATGGTTGGATCGCAGGCTGGCGGGATGGGTGTCGCGCCAGGTTTCGACGAGCGAAGTCCGGGCTTCCCGTCTTCTGATCTGGGAGAGGGGCCGATCCTTCGCGATGTTCTTTCTGAAGAGCATCATCTTTATTTCGCTTCTCTCCGTTGCGTCATTCGCCGTCTCGTACACCTTCACCCTCTTTCCCCTGACTGCGGGGATATCCACAACGCTTCTCGACTATCTGAGGGATGCTTTCGGCAACGCTGCCATGACGGTTTTTCGGTACTTGCCATCGGGCGGCTTCGTGATCATCGTCTGCGTGGTCGCGTATTACCTGCTGAAGGCGCTGAAATTTCTGGCTCAGGCCGTCGAATGCGGCGATATTGCGGTCAAGGCGATCGCGCCCGAAATGGCAAGACCGACCTACCAGATCGTTCGGCTCACAGTCGTGCTGTTCGCCTTGGTTGTGGCGTTCCCGTACCTGCCCGGCGGGAAATCAGAAGCGTTCAAGGGCGTTTCCATCTTTCTGGGCCTTCTGCTTTCGTTGGGTTCGAGCTCTGCCGTGAGTAACGTGCTGGCGGGCTTGGTTCTGACGTACATGCGCGCTTTCCACGTCGGCGACCGCGTGAGAATCGCCGATACAACCGGAGATATCCTTCAGCGAAGTCTGCTGGTGACGCGTGTGCGAACGATCAAGAATGTGGAGGTTGTAATTCCAAACAGCGCGATCCTGAACAGTCAGGTCCTCAACTTCAGTTCCATGGCGCGTGCCAATGGGCTGATCCTGCATACGTCGGTCACTATCGGATACAACGCGCCCTGGCGAACAGTTCACGAGGCGCTGGTTCGCGCGGCCGGGAACACAGAGGGAATACTGCCGCACCCGGCTCCTTTCGTTCTTCAGACCAGCCTGAACGACTACCACGTGAGCTACGAACTAAACGCCTATACGGATCAGCCGAACGATTTTCAGAACATCTATTCCCGTCTGCATCAGGCAATTCAGGACTCGTTCAATGAGGCTGGGATCGAAATCATGTCGCCGGCGTATCATTCACTGCGGGATGGAAACACGGTGACCATTCCGGAGAATTACCTAGGGCCGGATTACGAATCTTCATCGTTCCGCGTGAAGACTGTCGGTGAACCGGAGAATGAGTCTTCGGCCAGGCGGGGAGTTTCCGCGGCAGATGGGTCCGCTTGGAGTAGCTGAATCGCGTGTGCCAACTTTAGCTTGAAATTCGGATGGAGGCGCGGGTCGGAATCGAAAGTGCGCGCCCGATTGACCCCGCGTAACTTATTGAAAACAGAAAAGGCTGCTCTTGCGAAAAACGCTTGTTTGCCGCAAAGTTGGTACGTATTAAGTACGCGAGATGCGTGGCTCCGGGGCGGGACTTGAACCAAAGCCCGGTGCCGGCATTACGTAAGTTACTGATTCTAATAACATCCCCATACGCAGAAACCGCATGTTTAGCGGTTTGGACACTCATATTTCACTGGCTTGGGTTCAGCGGGAATGGAGCTTTCGCCAGTGGAAGAACCTGATTCGCGGCGACGTTGTGCGCGCTCGCGATTTACCCCGAACCAAGCGCCCGGCGTGGTGATTGCTCAAAACCAGCCGGCGCTCGACCTTCGAACGATGCTGCCGTCTCGCAATAACTCCTGTCCCCGGTAGGGTCGAGGACTGGTGCCCGTGGTCCCGAGCAGCGCGATCGGCATAGTCAGCAACTTACTGCTTGTCCGGCTTTGCTTTTTCGCCTTCCTCGTACGGCGCGCCGGTACCGGTCGAGCCCAGGAAGAGTTTGCGCCCGTCCGCGAAGGTTACGTTGCGCGCGTTCGCGCGTTTCTCCGAATGATCGCGGGCCTGGTAGCCGTCCACCACAACTTCGGTGCCCTCGGGGAACGTGTTCTTGTTTGCTCCGCGGCGCAGCAGAGTGTTCGGACTGCCGCCCTCCACCATCCATACTTCTTTCGTTCCGTCGGGCTTGGTGACCTCGATGTGGATCCAAGTGTGCGGGTTCACCCACTCGATCTTCACTATCTTGCCTTTCAGCAGAACCGGCGCATTGGCGTCGAACTCCGATCCGAATGCGTGGTGCGCCGACGCGGCAGGTTCCGACGCGAACGCAACTATTGCCGCTGCAATGATCCCCGTAAGTCTCATTTCAATCCTTCTTTCGCCGCAGCTTGTTGCCGGTCTCGTTCGCGCGCGCCCTTGAGAATATCCGTGAGCGCGTAGTTGCCTTCATGACAAGCGTACTCATAAATCATGCCGGTTGTGGCCGGCCATGCCATCTCGCCGGTCCATGGACGGTCCCAGGTATCCGGGTCTTCAACCGTGAAGCGATACAGCAGCGTGCGGTCGTCGATTCGCGAGAAGCGTTCAACCACATGCAGGTTTTCCCCGGAGCCGCGGAAACGGGTTTTATTCGTGAAGTTCGTGGTGTCCACCACGAGCGTGTCGCCTTCCCAATGCCCGATCGAATCGCCCATCCACTGCCGAATATGCGAGGGCAGGTGTTGAGCTTTCATTCGCACGATGCGCGCATCGTGGACCATCTCGGTGAGAATCATGATGGCGTCCGGCGTCTGCACGATCTGATGGAGATTGTTGTAGAAGTAGTCCGGCAGCGCTGGCGGCCCTGAGGTCGATCCGAAGCCAAAAAGACAGCGTTCGCCGAGGGGACGGCGTTCGGGGTCGTCATAAGCGCCCGGCGCTTTCTCCAGACCCGGATCGTTCGAATTCTCCTGTTGATCGGAGGTCGGCCGGCCTTGGGTGGCCACGAGCCGCTGGCGGGCTTCGGGTTTCAGCGGAGGCACGCGTCCATCCGGCGGATCGATTACGAGCGACGCCCGGATTTCTCCATCGACGACGGTAAACGTTCCACCCATATCGAGCCAGCCGGTGTTGTATCCCCCGACATTTCCCGCCGCTCCGGTGGACCCGTCACCGCCCTTTGGCGGCGCGGTGCGGTCACCTTTCAACGATTCATCACCTTTCGCCAACTGCTGGGCGGCCGCGGCTTCGAGTTGCTGTGCCTGGTCCTTCGTGTAGACTGCGCTCTTCGCACTAGCCGGCCGCTCCAGAGGCGTAAGCGTCGCCAGATCGTAAGTGCCCTGCAGGTCCGGAGGGCCATCCGCGAGCCGCCTGGGGCTGTACGGCTTTCCCGTCTTGCTGGTTTGCGCCGCGCACGTCCCGGCCGCCAGTACCGTTGCCGCGAGAATACATATGAACAAACGTCGCATCCGATACCTCCCTGCTATTGCCTGTTCAACGGATTTTTGCGCCATGAGCCGTACATCAACTCTTCGACGAACTCCACGCACTTGAATTCCAGAATCTGCGCGTTCTTCTCCTGCCGCCGGTATAGCGGCATGGCGATTTTCCACGGACGCGTGAATACCTTCGCGTCCTCGATGGTCGCTTCGTATGAAATGATATCCGGACTCGTTCGCGTGTATCGTTCCACCACGCGCAGGGCATCGCTGTGGAAGTTACCGGCGCGATCGAACCAAGTCTGGTCGTTGAATCCGGTGACAACGACCACGAGCGTTTCGCCCTCCCAATGCCCGACGGACTGACCCATCCACGAATCTACCGGCGGTGGGCCGGGGTCTTTCATATAAATGTCGCGCACGGCTCCGTCATATTGATAACTAATGACGAGTCTGGCCGCGCTCTGCAGAATGCGGAAAGGCTGCGGGATATAGGTGGCACGGGGAACTCCCGGAAGGTAGCACTTGATTTCGGGATCGCGCGCTAGCCAATTCTCCTGGTTCTCTTTCTTTTTAGCGAGCGCCTCGGGCTTGTAGGGGATCTCGCCACCTTCTACCACGCCGAGGCTGGGCGGAACCGCTCCGACCGCTCCCAATGCGAGCACCTGAGGAGCGGCCACTGGTCCATACGGTCCGGGTCTGACGGCCATCGCCGGGCGAGCGCTGTGGCCTTCCAGGTCATAATTTGCCTCGTTTAGCGCCTGCCAGATTCCGTTGAGGTCGGGCTTTCCGCCCTCGACGCGCGGGGCGCGCCACGCAGCTGTCTGAGCCGCCGCTACGATCGGGGCGAGCGCAATCAGCAGGCCGCATAAAAGAGTTCGCATGGACGGCATGCTTTGCAGGACATGATACATGTTCTTTCGGAGCCTGATTATTCGTCGAAAGAAGGATCGAAAGCGATGAAACGTCCCGCGATGATCAGACCCGCCCACAGGGTTAAAGAAAGCGCGGCGGCCACCTTTGCCCGACGCGTAATACCGCTGTCCAGACGTTCGGGATGCCTGTAGACTCCACGCCGGAAAACCAGCGCATGTACCCCAACCATTCCGAAGATTCCGATCTTCAACCAGAACGACGGGCTCTTGTACAGTCGAATCGGCTCCGCCCATGTCAGCAACAGGCCGGTGGTGACGACCACTACGAAACCAGCCCATTTCAACGGACGAAATTGCGACAAGACATCGGAAACCTTGTGGCCGGACAATGCCCATCCCAAAAGGCGAAGGTCGGTCGCGAGCAGCGCCCCGCCAAAGAGAGCGATCGATAGTAAATGAATTCCCCCGATGATCGGATACGGCAGGCCGCCCTCGCGGATCGCGATACTCAGACGAGTACTTTCCACCCAGGAGAGAAGCGAGGGAATCGACATCGGCTAAACGAAAGCGATCATCCGCCCGCCCGCTATGACGGAGGTCCAAAGCAACAGTGAAAGCGCTCCGGCGAACTTCGCCGTGAACGCGGAGGCTTCCGAACGCACAGCATGGCGGTGCAGCGTGAAGTGGAAGATCAGCGCGGCAGTCAGGCAAACCATTTTGAACTGGAAGGAGGGATTGTTGTGATAGCCCACGGCGTCAGTGGAAAACATCAGCAAGCCCGTCAGGAGCATGGCCGCGATGCCTGCCCGCGTCCACGGTTCCAGATCGGCGGCGAGCTCGCCCGGCTGGCGCTTTTTCATGCCCAGTCCCAACAGCCGGAAATCGACAATGGCGATGGTGCCGATCGAAAATGCAAAGCCGATAAAGTGAAAGCTTTGCACGACAGGAAAGACCCATTCCGCGGCGTTCATCGCGTGCGACCACGGGCTGTTCACCAACCAGCGCAGGAAGTCATTCATTCAGGGGAGTTCGAACCTCGAGTCGTCAATCGCGACGTTCGTTTGAATCTCGCTGAATTGGATCGCGTCGCGGCCATCCATCCACGCCAGAATCATGCGGAACGGCATCTTGACGCCGTTCACGTCACGGTAATCGGCATAATCGACCTGAGTCGGCACGCGGCCGATCGGCGAGCGGCCGTACCGAACAACGCGCAACAGCAGGCCCGATTGCTGGTCGAAATACAGCGTCGCGAGAATGCCTCCCGGGCCGTCCCCCTGAACCACGTTTACGAGGCGGTCCTGACCCACTGCGGTCATGTTGACCTGCTGAGAAGTTTGGCTCGAAAGACCGGAAAGGTCGCTGATCGTTACCGGCAGACTGACGCGTAAATTCCTCAGCACTCCCTTGATCTGGGCAGGGAATGCCAGTTCCGCGTCAAGCTTGGCGCCATCGAGTTCGCCGCCGGTCAGCTCGTATTCGCCGAGGATTGTAAGCGGAGTTCTGAGCCACGCCTGACGGCCGTTGCAGATCCGCAGGCTTTCCCCGCGTTCAGGGCTCTGCGGGAACGTTGTTAGCATGGCGCGGCGGTCGGGGAAGCGGGCGAACATCTGAACCTTGCCCCCGCCGCCGAAACCACCGAAGCCGACGCTCGTGCCTGCAGCCATCCAGCTCTTGATGGCCGATAAACGCTCAGAGCCGCCGATCGCATTCAGATATTTGTCGATGATCACGTCGGCCGCGGGTTGACCCGGCATTTGCGTCAGGACGTCGTCCATTTCCTGGGTGGCGGGTCCATACATGTATTCGAGCGTTGGCGTAGTGGCTGGGCGGTCGCGCCCGTGATGACACGTCCAGCAGGTCACGACCTGCCGGCCCCCGAAGTTTGCGCGATTAATAGCCGCCATCATGCTGACCATTCCGCGCGCACGAATCTTTTTAGGAGTGTCGGCGGCCCAGTCCACTTTCACGGTTCCCGCACCCGCATGACAGTCGGAACAATCGAAACCCAGCGCCGCGCACATGATCCCCATGGTTCCCATGAAGTCATCCACGGGTATGCCCTTCAGAACCTGAATGTTTTTGAAGACCTGCTCGGACATCCCGCCGGGCGCCTTCCGCGCGGGTGGCTGTGATTCCAGGGCGCCGCCAGCGAACCAAACCGCGCAGAATGCGATCAACACCGCTGCACGCGGAATTCTCTTCTTCAAGCGGTCTCCAGGCGGACGATTATATCGGACCTCAGGTGTTCGCGCCGCGAAATTTCGCCGTGATTGCGCTGGTCGCGACCGTCGCGGACACAGCCACCCCCGGTGCTTAGATGGGCGATTGCGGCTGAGCGCAGTGACCGGGCCTTTCGACCTCTCTCTGTCGTCATCGCGGTGCAACACAACCTTGGTAAAGTGTCAGAGGCTTGAGGAAGGCAGCGTCCAGCCTTTTTTTGTTTGTAGGTGTTTGCGTAGCGCAGCCTTCCATCCGCCCCGCGAACGGCGTGGTCACCGCCAGCGGGTTTGGCGGTTTTCCAACCATCGCGCCAGGCACGTGGATCGAAATTTACGGCTCGAACCTGGCCACTAACACGAGATCCTGGGGCACCGCCGACTTCAACGGAGCCACTGCGCCGACGGCTCTTGACGGCACCCGGGTTTCCGTCGGCGGACAGTCCGCCTTCATCGCCTACATCAGCGCGGGCCAGGTGAACGCTCAGGTCCCATCCAATGTGGCGACAGGCCCGCAGTCCGTCGTCGTCACTACGGCTGCAGGGCAGAGTAGCCCCTACAGCGTCAACGTCGTGGCGGCAGAGCCAGGACTGTTGTCGCCGTCCTCCTTCAGCCTCAACGGCCAACAGTACGTGGTTGCGCAGTTCACCGACGGATCCTACGCGCTGCCGCCAGGAGCGATCGCCGGCGTAGACTCGCGCCGCGCAGTCCCGGGCGACACGATCACGATCTACGGCGTAGGCTTCGGCGCCGTGGCACCGAGTATCGCGGCCGGGCAGGTGGTGCAGCAGGCGAATATGTTGACCGGGTCGTTCCAGATCAAGTTCGGCTCCACGGTAGCTTCGGCGACCTATGACGGGCTGGCTCCGGATGCCGTCGGGTTGTATCAATTCAACGCCGTAGTGCCGAGCATCCCTTCAAGCGACGCAGTTCCGGTGACATTCAGTTTGGACGGAGTGGCGGGGACGCAGACGCTGTACACGTTCGTTCAGAACGGCGCGCCAACGGCGACGATCCAGAGCCTGACGCTCGATGCATCGACGGTACCGGCAGGCGGCACGGTGACGGGAACCGTGACATTGTCTCAGGTCGCGCCGGCGGGGGGAGCGGTATTAACGTTGTCATCCAACTCGCACTCAGCAACGGCGCCGGCGACTGTAACCGTAGCTGCCGGCGCGACATCGACCACTTTCACGATCTATGCGCCGGAAGTGGCTGTGCCCGCGACGGTCACCATCACGGCGACGTATCAGGGAAGTTCGGCGATGGCGACGTTGATGGTGCAGGAGTAGGTCTCGATACCGAAGTTCACGACAAAATGGGCGGCGCGGTATCCCCACCTTGTCGGGATCAGTGATTGCTCAAACGCGCGCATCAACAAGATCTTTGCCCTCGGGCCAAAGAGGGGAAGGCTCGATCTCGGCCAATAGACGTGCGTCTAACACGCGGCGCCCTTGTGTCGGGCTATCTATTGAGCGTCTCGCCAGGGTGACCGATCGCGCCAACTTCTGAGCGTCTCCTTCGCCCACGCGGTGGTCTTGTCGGCATGACACGACGTGCAGGGGCTGGGGATTTTGTACTGTTCGGTCATTGCGGGCGTTATGAATTCGAAGGTGTGGCTCCGGACAAAATCGTCCGGCAGTGTCTGTTCGATTTTCGGCATATGGCAGGCGAGGCAATCGTCTCCGGCGCTTCCAGGCTTGTGATGAGTGTGAGCCTCAATGCTCGCCGCGTGGGGACCGTTCGGCGAACTTGGGCCATGGCACTCCAGACACATCAGGCTTCCAGGCTTGATCAGGTCTGCGTTGTTCTCCGTACCGTGAACGTCGTGGCACGAATTACAGGAGATGCCGCGACGATACATGACGGCCTGGACGAAATCGTTTCCCTGCATACGATTTTTATGGGCGGTGCCGTCGGCAAAATGCGTGAACGTGGTTTCGCCGAGCTTGTGATCTTCAAGTTGCCAGTAGTCCTCAAGATGCTTTCCCATCTGGAAACCGACCGGCCAATCGTACGCTTTCCCCTGCGCGGGCGCAGTGAGGGGGCGTCCCTGTGAATGGCATTGAACGCAGGTATTCGTCGCATCGACTGAGTCCAGCCGAGCCGGATTAACAATGTTCAGTTGGCTTGGACGTTTCACATGCTCACTGCCGGGTCCGTGGCATTTCTCGCAGCCAACATTCCACTCAGTAACCGTCTTTGTGTTTACGTTGTAGTTGACGGAATGGCAGCCATCGCACGTCGGACCGGTGGGCCGCTTCATATTGTCTTCGGGGTAGAAGGATGTCCACCAATCGGTTCCTGGTCTGACGAAGTATGGGGACCATTTCTTATGCTCGACATCCCACTGCGCACCAAGCGGGAAGTAGTCATCGCCGACTCTAGTAAAGTGTTTCTCTCATAATGTAACCATTTGACTCTGGAAAACGCCTGGCCCGTTATGAGAGTCTGGCAGGCAGTGATCCAGTTGACAGAAGAGGAGCGCGAGGAACTGAGGCGATGGTCCTTATCGCGGACGCTTCCGGCAGGTGACGTTTTTAAAGCGAAACTGATTCTGGCGCTGGCCGACGGAGTCAGCTACAACCGGATTGAAGCGGAACTGAAAACATCGCGTCCCACGGTTGCACGCTGGAAAGCTCGCTTCGAGCAGAATCGGATCGCCGGGCTGGAGGCTCGGCATGTTGGCAGTCGTCCGCGCCGGGTGAGTCCTGCCGTGCAGGCGCGGGTATTAAGGAAGACGCAGCAGAAACCTGCCGACGGGAGTACCCACTGGTCGTGCCGGAAGATGGCCGCCGAGGTGGGCCTCAGCTATGCCACGGTACATCGGATCTGGGCGAAGAACCGCCTGAAGCCACACCGTCTGGACCGCTACATGGCCAGCAACGATCCGGATTTCGAGACGAAGACGGCCGACATCATCGCCCTGTATCTGAATCCGCCGCAGCATGCGGCTGTGTTCTGCGTCGACGAGAAGACCGCCATTCAGGCGCTCGATCGGCTGGATCCGGTACTGCCGATGTCGCCGGGTCGGGCAGAGCGGCATGGGTTCGAATATTACCGGCACGGAACGCTGTCGCTGTACGCGGCTCTGGAGGTGCGCACCGGCAGGGTGCAGGGCAAAACGGCGAAGCGGCACACGAGTGAAGAATTCGTGGGTTTTCTCGGCCAGATCGCGGCCAGCGTTCCGAAGGCGCAGGAGATCCATATTGTGCTGGATAACCTGTCGGCTCATAAGACAGAGAGGGTTCAGAAGTTCCTTGAAGAGAATCCGCGCATGCGCCTCCACTTCACACCGACTTACTCCTCGTGGCTTAATCAGGTGGAACTGTGGTTCGCGAAAATCCAGCGTGACGTTATTGCGCGCGGTGTGTTCACCTCCGTTACGGATCTGTCCCGCAAGCTCATGAAATACATCAGGGCCTATGCGAAGTCAGCCCGGCCCTTCCGCTGGACCTACACCGATCCGCAACACCGGATCAAGGTAACGAATTGACTGAAACGACCCACTAGTGAAATAGCGCTGTTTCCATTTGCTGCCGTACACCAGGGCGATATCGTCGAGTTTGAACTTGACCACTGCCGGGTCAGCCTTCGATAGATCGGGGATGATCGCGTCCGGATGTTCTCTGGGGTCGCGCACGACGTTCGCCATGCGGGTCCTGCTCCAGCGGGCGTATATCTGCGGATGACAGGTCTTGCAGGCGGCGGAACCGACGTAATCAGCCGTTTGGTTCTGCGCAAAGCACGGTGCAAGCGGGACCGTCAATGCAATCAAAACGACAGCTGTCTGCGTAATCCGAGTGGCGGTCATTTTCGCGAGAGTAGCAATCATACCTGAAATTCAACTGAGTTCCCCGGCGTGTTGCCACAGGACGGATGCCGTCGTCTGGAGGGAAACCCTTTGTGAGCACGACTTCTCATGACGCCAAGCCCTTAAGGCATTTTAGGCACCGGCTCCCTCACCGTACTTATGGAGAGCATGGAGCGAACGCGTCATCCACTTCACCGCGAAATTGACGCAATATCGACTAATTACATTCTTGCCAAGGCCGGTCGTGACGGGCCTGTCGCGACGGGGTGATAATGTGGGGCTGAAACACATGCGGGCAGCAAACTACTTGTTGGCGGTGATCACGGCGGTCGCGGCGGCGGCACTACTCTCGACGACCGGCCAAGCCAGCACACAACGACCCTCCGTAGAACTGATTCGCGTCCCTAACTCAGGTATCCAACCGCAAATCGTCGAACGGGGCGGAGTTGTACATCTGCTGTACTTCACTGGCGATCCGGCAAAGGGCGACCTGAACTACGTCATGTCGCGGGACTATGGGAAAACGTTCTCGACCCCGATTCGGGTCAACAATGAACCGGGAACCGCGATGGCTACGGGCAATATCCGCGGCGGTCAGATGGCGATCGGGGCGAACGGAATCGTCCACGTGGCCTGGATCGGCTCGGCGGCCGCGCTCCCCAGAGCCGCTTCGAACTCCGGGCCAGTGCTGTATGCACGCCTCAACGACGCCAGGGATCGTTTTGAGAAGTCACAGCATCTGAATCAGGCTTCCTGGGGCGCTGACGGAGCAAGCATCGCGGCCGATTCTCAGAATGATGTTTTCGTCTTCTGGCACGCCCAGCCTCCAAACGGAAAGGACGAGTCGAATCGCCGTGTCTGGTTAGCAAAGTCAACCGACGCCGGGAGATCATTCGCCGGTGAAAAGGTGGCGTTTGATGAGCCAACCGGAGTTTGCGTTTGCTGCGGAAGCAAGGCCTTTGTGGACGTGGATGATACGGTTTATCTGCTCTTCCGCGCGGCAACCGAGGTGGTGCATCGCGACATGTACCTGCTGTCATCAGTTGATCGAGGTCAAAGGTTCCACGGTTCTGATGTCGCTGCCTGGAATATCGGCGCGTGCGTGATGAGTTCGGCCGCGCTCGTTCACGCCGGTCAGGATGTTCTCGCCGGGTGGGAGTCGGAGAAGCAGGTCTTCTTTGGAAAGGTTGATCGTCGAACTCACAAAGTCGGTAGTTCCAATGCGGCGCCCGGTACGGGGAAAAACCGGAAGTACCCCGCCCTTGCGGTGAACCGCTATGGCGAAACGCTCTTTGCGTGGACGGACAACATGTCCTGGGCCAAAGGTGGCACGGTCGAATGGCAATTGTATGACCCCACTCTTCAGACCCAGGGAATCAGCAGACAAGCAGACGGAGTGCCAGCCTGGAGTCTGGTGGCCGCGTTTGCGCGCCCTGACGGGAATTTCACCGTGGTTTTTTGAAAGCACGCTGGCTACTGCTCGATTTGAATTTCTGCAGAGCGAGTGAAGGGCGTTCTGAAACGCTGGTTCTTAAAATTCGTAATCCAGTGGGAATTGCGTGCGACGTGCTGTTGCCCGCGATCGGCTGCGGAAATCCCGGCTGAGGTGTTGCGCCGATTCCGAAACGGGAGATCTGCGTGACGTTGGGATGATTCAGGAGATTGAATGCCTCCGCGATCAGATCCAACGTCCTCGGGTTAGAGGTTGTATCGATAACGGCCACAGGGCTGTCGTTGAGACCCGCCCACAGTTCGTTGGCGCGTGGAATCGCAAGGATTGTTGACCATTTGTCGAGCCGGATCGAGCGGCCTACATTGCTGGTCTAACGGCAATAGAATCCTGCATCTTGAGCCGCGCGGCCTCGATGACCGATGTGAGTTCGTCAACGGTTATCATGGCAGGAGTTGCGCTCTGCTATCTCACGCGTGGTCGCCGTCCTCCTGCTGCTGGCTGGCGCTGCCGACTACGTCTGTTTCGACAGGGCTGACCCATTCGCGTCCATGAGCGCCGCGGAAACCGGCGCCTCCTGTCCGATTCACCGGATCGCCCATCGGTCCTGTCCGGCCAACCTCGGTTCGACTGCCCTTCCCGACGACGGTTGCCTCTGCTGTGGCATGGGAATTCCCGCGGCAGCGGTTCGATTGAGTTTTGCCCCCGCAAGTCTTCGATTCAGAACCCACTTTGTGCTCACCGCATCTGCACTCCGGCAGGATTCCCCGCATCCCCCTCCCAAACCCCTCGTTTCGTAAATCCCTCTAACCAACGAACCGGAAATCTCAAAACGACACGTAGCGCCGACGAACTCGCATCGCCTACGATACGTCGCGAAGGAACCTTCCAAGAGCTGCGGAGGTGGATATATGTTTCGTGCTTCATTGATTGCCCAACCGGACGACCGTCGCAGCAAAAAGCTCGCACTAGCGAAGCGCGTAACCACGATCGGCATCATCCTCAGCGGCCTGCTGGCCCTGACGAAGATCGCGGTGGGCCACCTCGCTCACGCCGCTGCACTGTTCGCCGACGGCATCGAGAACGCCGGCGGTTTGTTCGCCTCAGGAATCGTGTTGTTCGCTCTGCACGTAGCGTCGCAGCCGGCTGATGCCGAGCATCCCTATGATCACGGCCGCTCGGAAACGATTGCCGGGCTGGTCGTGGGCCTCATTCCTGGCGCGTCCGGATTATTCATCTGTTATCGTTCGGTCCGGACGCTCCGCGACCCGACGCATCGTCGAGAATTCTTCGCGATCTGGCCGTTGATCGCCTCGACGGTTATCAAGAGTATCATCGCTGCAGCCAAATTCACTTACGCCAGGAGGCTAGAAAGCGCTGCCCTGATCGTCGATGCCAGGCATGACGGAGTGGACATCATCTCCGGATGCGTCGCTTTCATTGCTTTATCGCTCAGCTTGTTTGATCCGGATCATTTCGGGCCCGCCGACCACTTAGGCGGTTTCGGCGTGGGTTCATCATTCTCTACACGGTTTGGCACATCGTTCCGGAAACCGGAAGTGAACTGATGGACGCTATGCCGGAGCAGGAGCGGATTGAACAGATTCGGCGGGTCGCAATGGGGTCGGAGGTGTTCTGGACGTCGAGAAGATACGCGCGCGGAACATCGGCCCGACCTGGCATGTTAAGTTGCATCTCGAACTGAGCCCGATCATGACGGTCAAGGACGCCCATGAAATTGCATCCCAAGCCCGTTTCGCCATACGAGGGCGTCTCGAATGGGTAGCGGACGTGATCGTTCACATCGAACCGTTTTCAGGGGATATCAGATGAGAGTTCTCGTCGGCCTCTTCCTGGCGATTTTTGCAATCCGATCGGCGATCGCCCAAACCGGAGGCTCAGGGCTGGCTCCGCCGTATTCCGATATCATCACCGACAGACCCGACGTAACGGAGTCGTCGATCGTCGTTCCCGTGGGAACGCTCCAGTTTGAGAACGGATTCACCTGGACAGCAGATCACGGGGCGCAATCTATCGATTTTTCGCAGACTCTCATCAGACTTGGGATCTCGAACAAAATGGAGTTCCGATTCGTCGTCCCCGATTATGTTCACGGCGTCGGAACAATCCCGATCCAGTCGGGGTTCGAAGATCTGGCCATCGGCTTCAAACGCCAACTGGGGCCCCTGCCGGGTGGCGTCGACCTGTCAGTGATCGTCGCCGTGAGCATTCCTTCGGGCGCACGCCCTGTATCGAGTGGAGGATACGATCCCTTCGTCAAATTCCCGTGGTCTAAGGATCTGGAGCGCGGGTGGTCGATCGGCGGCATGCAAAGCCTGTTCTGGAATACGGATGGCGATCGACGCAACGGCATATGGGAGCCAACGTTCTATCTTGAAAAACAGATCACGAAGCCTCTGGACGCCTTTATGGAATACGCAGGGGATTACGCCCAGCACGGCGGATCGAAGCAGCTAGCCCACTTCGGGGCGGCATTTCGGCTAAACGCGAACAACCAGGTGGACTTCCATTTTGGATTCGGCCTGAATCGCGAAACGCCGAATCACTTCTTCGCCGTGGGTTACTCGGTGAAATTGGATCACCTTTGGAAGTAACACTCCCGACCAGTTCAACGGCGCTCCCCGAGCAGTTCAACCGCCGTCAAGCCTGCCAGCCGGTATATTGTGAACCGCCTGTCGTGGTTTACTATTGCTCAATTGAGTGAAATTGCGTGCGCTTTGTAGTCGAAATGAGCGCCGTGCTGGCGCTGTTGATGACCTCTCTGAAAGCTTCCGGTCAGTCTGCTAATCCAAGCCATGGCTTGGTCGGCGCAGTCGAGTGCGCCGCCTGTCATCGAGGCGAGTTCGAGGCGCAGAGCCAAAGCGAACATGCCCATGCCCTATCCCGGCCTGCCGAGCATGCCCTCGCACGCGAGTTCGCTTCCTCATCTGATTTTGTGCGATCGGGGAAACACAGGTTCCATTTCTTCAGCGCAGAAGGGGCTCTTCGAGTCCGCGCCTGGGACAACACGGATCAGATCGAAATTCCTCTCGACTGGGCTTTCGGCGCGGGAGAGCAGGCCGTTACCTTCGTAAGCAGGATCGATTCGGAGTGGTATCTGGAGAACGCGTTGAGTTACTACTCAGCATTCCGCTCTTATGCCTTGACTCCCGGTCAACAAGACGCAAGGAGGGAATCCTTAAAAACTGCTGTTGGTCGCATATACCGCACCGACGACACGATTGGAGGCATAACCGGTTGCTTTGAGTGTCATTCCACAGGACCGGTTACCCGAGACGCCGCAGGGGCTCTCCGTCCCCATGAAGCCGGCGTGCGGTGTGAAGCGTGTCATGGAGAAGGATCCGCTCACAAGACCGCGGCTCTTTCACATAACAGAAAACAGGCAATCTCCTCGATCGCCAACCCCGGGCGAATGACGGCCCAGGAACTCAACCTTTTTTGCGGCAAGTGTCACCGCGCGCAAAGCACCGAAGGCGTTGAGACCGACTGGAATGTCGCGTGGAACGTCCGGCACCAGCCGATTTATTTCAGCCAATCCGCATGCTTCCGCCAGAGCAGAGGCGCGTTCTCCTGCATCACCTGTCACGACCCTCATACCCGGCTGATCAGGAGCGACAGCTCTTACAACGCGAAATGCCGCGAGTGTCATAACCAAGCGGAGCGCAAGCCAGCCAAAGCGTGCGGCGACACAAATACGAGTAACTGCGTGGAATGCCACATGCCCACGGTCTCGCCGCAGCCCTGGCTGCGTTTCACGAATCATTGGATTGGAGTGTACAGCGGGGGCGGAAAGCTCAAGCCGCGCCGCTGATAACGCTCAAAGATTCGAGAGGCGGCCTGTGCTATCGCCCATGCCTCCGATCTCGACGCCCATTGTATCCAGCATCGACACGAACATATTGGCCATCGGCGTTTCCGCAGCATTTTTGACATGCCGGCCGGGGTGGAGCGCGCCACAGGCTCGCCCCGCCAGGACCGTCGGGAGGTTCTCGTGCAAGTGGCGATTACCGTCGCTCAGCCCACTGCCATAAACAACCATGGAATGATCGAGCAAGCTGCCATCGCCATCGCGGACGCTCTTCATCCTTTGGAGAAGATAGGTGAACTGCCGGACGTGAAACTCATTGATCTGAGTTACCTTCTCAATCTTGTCCTTATCGCCCTGATGGTGCGTGAGGCCATGATGGCCTTCCGGCACGCCGATCTCGCGGTAGGGCCGGATACTTTGCTCAGTCGCCATGACGAGTGTCGCCACCCGGGTGAGGTCGCTCTGAAAGGCCAGCGTCAGCAGATCAAACATTAATCTGGAGTGCTCAGCCATGTTGTCCGGAATACTGGAGGGAGGCGCTGGGAAGTCCGGAACGGCCCTGGCGGCATTTTCCCTTTCGGCCTTTTGAATACGGCCCTCGATATCGCGGACAGCGTACAAATACTCGTCCAGCTTTCGACGGTCTTCGGGCCCGACAGAATTCCGCAAGCGAGAGGCCTCGCCGAGCACCACATCCAGAATGCTCGCCTGGTACTTTTGCTGCTTCGCCCTTTTCACCGGGTCCGGCTCGTAGTCTTCACCGCCGAAGAGCCGGTCGAAGACCGCCCGCGGCCGCACTTCCGGCGGCATGGGATTGGCCGGAGTGCGCCACGAAATGCTGTTCGTATAGGCGCAGCTATAGCCGTTATCGCAGTTGCCCCCGATCACGCCGTCTTCGCAGCCCAACTCCAGAGAGGCAAAGCGCGTCTGCCCTCCGATGTGTTGCGCCGCGATCTGGTCCACCGATACTCCCGTATGGATGTCTTTTCCGGCGGTCTTTTTGGGGTGAGTGGCGGTGAGATAAGCAGCCCCGGCACGGCCATGGTCTCCCGCGCCGTCGCCAAGCGCGCGGCCTCCATTGCATGTCAGTCCCGCAAGGATGGAGATCTCTTCCCGATACGGCGCCAATGGAGCGGTGACGCGCGGCAGCAGCGCCGGCAATGACGCGACTTCGGCCTCAACCGTTGGCGTCCATTGCTCCATAATGATGCCGTTCGGGACGTACACGAACGCCATGCGGCACGGGACCCTTGAAGCAGCGCCTCGCGAAAACGAGGGAATCATGGCGTCGAGCAGAGGAAGAGAAATGGCAGTCCCTACTCCTCTCAGAAACGCCCGGCGATCGAGGCTCTTGCCAATGCTCACAGCTTTGCTCCTTCGGCGCTTCTCATCTGGAATGCGTCGCTCTCAATTACATCTTTCACAAGCCGGGAAAAGCGAAAATCATGCTGCGCGACATCCCGGGCGATCCGGTCGACCGTAACTCGATCGTACGGCTCAAGGCCGCGGCCGAGCGCGTACGTCAGCATCTTCTCGGTCAGATTGCGCGTGAAAAGGTCTGACTTGGCGCGCAGAATATCCTCGAGCCCGCGCGCCCCGACAAATCGCCTGCCGTCCGGCAACTGCCCGCCAGCGTCGATGGGAAACCTGCCGTCGTTGATGCGCCACGCGCCGGCGGCGTCGTAGTTTTCGAGGCTGAAGCCGATGGGATCCATCTGAAGATGGCAGACAGCGCACTTAGGGTCGGCCCGGTGCTGCTCCATCTTCTCGCGCAGCGTCGCGGAAGCTCCGATATCGGACTCCTTCAACGACGGGACATCAGGAGGAGGGGGCGGCGGCGGGGTGCCCAAAAAATTCTCGAGAACCCACTTGCCCCGGGTCACCACGGAAGTGCGGGTCGGATAGGCCGAGACAATCAAAACGGACCCCTGCGTAAGCACTCCGCCGCGCTGCGCGCCGGAAAGCGAAACACGCTGGAATCCTTCGCCTTTGACCCCCGGAATACCGTAATGCGCGGCGAGTGGTCCGTTCAGCCATGTAAACCGCGCGTCGATGAAATCGAGAACGCTCCGGTCTTCGTGGATGATGGTCGAAACGAACAGATTCGTCTCGCGATGCATATCGTCGAGGATTTCGTCATCGACGGTCGGAAACTTATCCGGATCCGGCGGCCGGTGATCCAGCGCACGGATGCCCAGCCATTGTCCCGCGAAATCGTCCACCAGGGACTGCGACTTCGGGTCCGTCATCATGCGTTGCAACTGGGCCTGAAGTACAGCGGGCAGGTGCAAGCGGTTTTCGGCAGCCAGCCGGAAGAGTTCATCGTCCGGCATGCTGCTCCACAGGAAATAGGACAGGCGCGAAGCCAGTTCATAGTCGCTGATCCGGTGAACAGCGGGCGTACCGGCGACCGGTTGGTCCTTTGCAATGCGGAAAAGAAAATCGGGCGACATCAGAACGGCCTGGACGACCAGCCGGATGCCTTCTTCGAATGAATCTCCCTGATGCAGCGCGAGCGTGACTAGGCTGGCCATATGCGCCACTTCGTCTTGAGTGACGGGGCGGCGGTAAGCATGACGCAGCAGATTCGTCACGATCGTGTTCGCGCAGGCGGCGCTGTGCCGGTCCATCGACGGCGGGCAGATAAAGATCTTCCTGCTCCCGAGACTCGCAGCGGAGGGATTGTATGGTCCCGCAATATCCATCGACTCGATATACAGGCGCCGCCTTCCGTCGGGATTAATGTTGCGCCGCGGGTCGTCTAAATCGGCAAGCTCCGGAAATGACGCGCGGAAGGAGTGCTGCCCTGCCTTGACGGCGATGCGCGCGATAAACGCGCCCCGGTCGTACTGATAATTCGTGTTGCCCTCAATGAAGCCTTCGAGGATCTGCTTTCCGTCGAAAGTCACGAGCATGCGGACCGGGGGAAAAGCGAGCCGATCCTTTTCTTCCCGCGCCTTGAGTTGTTCAGGGGTAAGGGGTGCGCGAGGTCCCCGGCCGCCGCGGCCACCCCGGCCAGCGCCTCCGCCTCCACCGCCGCCCAGTGCAGCGCCTTCCTGGACCGAGGGCCCGTGCGAGGCTGCTTCCAGCTTCGTCAGGAACTCCGGGAGGGGGCCGTTGTAGTCAATGCCCGCGTCGCGGTGATTGATCACTTTGACACGGAACTCATATTCGCCGTCAACCGGAAACACGTATGTTCCGTACGCGGCGCCGCGTATGGAATACGGCAGAATGACGCCGCTTCCCGGGGCCAGCAGCGCCGCGGGGCCTTTCTTGGGCTGCATCTGGACCAGCAAAGTCGGTTCTTTGGGAAGCGTTTCGCCGAATACCGCAAGCCGCGAAATCTTCTTCGCGGCCGCGATGTATTTTTCCATGAGCAAGGGCGAGATGGTGAGAACGTCGCCGATGTTGTCGAATCCGTATCCGGCGTCGTCGACCGGGAATTCATCCGCGCCTGCGTGGACGCCGAGCAGATCGCGCACCGTATTGGCGTACTCCACGCGATTCAGACGCCGCGCTGTGACCCGGCCCGGAGAGCCATCGGGAAGACCGCTGGAGTGCTGAGATTTTTCGATTAATGCTTCGGCCCATGCCACTACAGAGCCTGATTCGGCCGGCGCCGGCGCGGGGAGGCCGCGAGGAGGCATCTGCCCGGCAGCGAGCTTATTGCGGACCCGCTCCCAGACCTCAGGCCGACTCACCGCAGTTGCGGGCTCGCGTAACGCTTCGAGATTCAGGTCGGCCGTTTTGAGTTTTTCGTTGTGACATGCATAGCAGTACTTTTCGAGTACCGGTTGCACGCTCGCTGCATAAACGCTCTCGCGGCTCGGCGGTTTCGCTGTCTGCCCGGCCATCCATTGAGCGACCTCAGCAGCGATCAACATGCCCAACGTGAGGTTTCTACCGCTCATCGAAGGTCTTTACTCGACATCATATTCCCTCTGTGGGCGCAAGGAAGGACATCTGCCTCAGGGCAGTGTTATAAGGACGCCGAGGACGTCCGGAACGTAACCCTGCCGGCGGTCAGAATGTCAGGCGGAGGCTGAGCTGGCAGTTCCTCGGAAGAGGAGTGACCAGAGTCGAAGTAATCGTCCCGAACGTGGAAAGCGACGCATTCGTGGCGGGATTATTGAAGTCCGGACGATTGGCCAGATTGAACGCTTCGCCGCGCAGCGTAGCCGTGACTCTTTCCTTGATTACGAAGTCTTTGTAGAGCGCGAAATCGACATTGATCAGCCTGGGGCCCATCACGTTCGGTATCGTCCGGGACGAGTTACCATACGTAAACGGCGCCGGGATCGAGAAAGCCGCGGTGTTGAACCATTGCGAAAGGCTCGGGTTCGGGACCTGGGCAGAGACGCCGGCCACCACATTCGGCCTGTTGGTTCCGAGATTATTTGTAGCCGAGACCGACAGCGTCTGGCCGCTCTGGAACGAGGCGACCGTACTGATGTTCCAGCCACCCAGAATCAGCCGCTCCCATTGTCGCCCTTGTTTGAAAAAGGGCTCCGCCCACAAACCCGTGAGTACCAGCCGCTGAGGGATGTCCTGAACGGCCTTTGAGTATTCACCTTCGAGCAGATTGTAATAATTCAGGATTCCGGTCGAAGTGTTTCCGCCCGTTACCGTGGAAGTCGAGGCCGACGCATCGAGCAGTTTACTGTTGGCGTAAGACAGCAGGACCGAAAAGCCCTGCGAGAAGCGCTTCTCGACCTTCAGAGTAAAGGCATTGTAGAAGGAGACGCCCGGGTAATACCAGCCTCCGTTGACGGAGGTGAACTGGGGGAATGGCAACAACGATTGCTGGAGGGTGATTGTAGGAGTCGACAGCTGGCCGTTGCCGATCAAGCCGTAGTAAGGGTTCGGCACTTGCGAATTGAGCGCGTTTCCTAGAGAAAGATAGAGCGGGTTCAGTTGATTGAGATTGTTGGTGAACTGCTGGAGATGAGTTCCCTTGTTCGCCAGATAAGCGCCCTCAATCAGCCAGTTAGTCCACGGTGAATACTGGAGGGTCAGATTCCATTGCTGGGCGTATCCCTGCCGCACGCCGCGCAACTGCCCGGTAATAGCGCCGCCAAGGTTTGTGAGCAGGCCCGCGCTGGCCCCGGTGGGTTGCACCAGCCCCTGAGGGTAGGGATTGGCTATGGTGTTATACGGCGTTATGCCATTGTCCAACGAGGTCACCATGCTCGTTTGGAGGCTAAAACCAGTAGCCGCAGGCTCAAGCACTCCGCGCTCGGGGACCCAGAAGATTCCGTAACCTCCCCGCACGACTAACTTGCTCGTCGTTTGGTACGCGAATCCGAACCGCGGCGCGAAATGATTCCAGGTCTGATCTACGACGCCCCGTGGAATTCCCGTCGTACCGGGGAAGATGGCGCCTCCGACGAGCTTGACTCCGTTTACAGTGGTCGTGTCGGTGAGACTGAAATTGGTCATCTCATTGTTCCGATCAGTGAACGGTCCCTGGTATTCCCAGCGCAAACCGAGATTGAGCGTCAGCTTCCGGTTCACCTTCCAGTCATCCTGCACGTAGACGCCATGATCCAGTTCCTGATACTCGTGGCTGTTCTGATATGTATAACTACCGCTGGCCGGGAGTCCCAGTTCCATGGAAGCTGTGCCGTATCCCGCGTTGGCGCTGGCCACGGTCGGGTTCGGTCCCTGGGTGAATCCCGCAGTGAAGTTGAACGCCGGAGGCGCCTGATCGTACGGGTTTCCGCGATACAGCGTGTACTGGTACCCCGCCTGGATCGTATGGCGACCCTTGATCTTAGTAAGCGAAATAACATCGCCCCACTCGTAAGCAGCGCGGTTCTGAATCGCCGATCCATAGCCGCCCAAGGATCCGCCCAACCCTGAGATCGTCAGCGCCGGGAACTGCTGCGCCAGGGGCGGAATCTGATTGATAAACGATTGCGGGAGATGAAGGAAAGCCAGCCAGTTGGTGTCCGCGTTCTTGCCGACAAAGCTCCAAGGCGTTGCCTGATCGTAATCGCGGTTAATACTCGATCGTATGTCGAGAATCAAAGTGGGGCTGAGGGTATTCGTGTAGGAGAGGAATCCGCTATGACGAGGAACGAAGATCGTCTTTTTGTCATTGTCCAGCACGCTCTGGAAATAACTCCCGTTCGGCGTGGTTTCGTCCAGACGGTCAGCCGTATAGCGGAAGGACACGCGTTGCGTCGAACTCAGGAGATAATCCAACTTGCCGCCGCCCGTGTACCGCGACGTGGGGGTCTGCCCGATCAGGAACAGATTCGAAACCTGGCCCGGCAGGTTGGGCAGCGGAAAAAGAGAGAAGAAGGCCTGCGCGAATGGACTGATTCGGCTCGTCGGGATCATATTGCCGGTGAATGCGGTGCGGATATAGGTTCCGGGCGAAGCGGGGTTCGGAATCGTGGTGCTCGGATCGTAGATCACGATCTGCTTCCCGCTCGCGGTTGTGGCTGAGAAATCCCCGACTCGCTGCGCCGCGGTGGGCGCGCTGAAGATCGCCGAATTCGAGAGGTGCTGAATGAACCCTTCGAAGTTCGCAAAGAAGAATAAGCGATCTCTGATGATCCTTCCCCCCATCGAGCCGCCGAATTGATTCTGGTGTACGGGCGCAAGGGGTGTTCCCGCCGCGTTGTTGAAGAAGTTGTTGGCGTTCAGAGCCGTGTTCTGCAGGTAATCGAACGCGCTTCCGTGGTACGCGTTCTGGCCGGACTTGCTGATGGCGCTGATCACGCCGCCGGTGGTGCGGCCGTACTCCGCCGACATCGAATTCGTGATGATCTTGAACTCGCCCGTAGAATCCGTGGTCAGAAAAGTGTTGGGCCCCGAAGCGTCACCCATCTTGTCATTGGCGACGCCGTCGAGCAGAAAAGCGCTCGTCAACGCTTGCCCGCCTCCGATGTTGATCGAGCCCACGCGCCACGAGGTGAGCACCTGATTCCCGAAATAGCCGACGCCCTTTACGGCGGGGATCAGATTGGCCAACCCCATGGGATTGCGTGCGTTCAGCGGCAGGTCCATCACTTTCTGCTGATCGATTGTCGTGCCGACTTCGGAAGTGCTCGTATCGAGCAACGGCGTGCCACCCACGACTTCGATGGTTTCAGTCGTTTGCCCCACGGTAAGCGAAACGGGAACAGCAAGCGATCGGTCCGCTTCCACGATGATTCCCTCGCGCCGGAATGTCTTGAAGCCGGGATTACTGATATCGAGGACGTAGTTGCCAGGCGGCAGCAGCAGGAACTGGAAGTTGCCGGACGAATCCGATGGCGCATTTTGCGTCTCAGAAGTCCCGGTGTTTGTCAGGGTAACCTTGGCGCCGACAATGATGGCTCCAGAGTCGTCCACGACTGAACCCGTTACCGAACCGGTAATGGTTTGAGCGACGGTTGGCTCTGCGGCCGCCATAAACAGCAGCACGCCAAGCACAGAGCTGACCCGACCTTTTTTGACCATTCGAAGACCCCCAACGCTGCGTCTTTTCGCGTCTGGAATCGACGCGTAAAGCCCCGGAATCCGGACGAGCAGCTATTGCACACAGAAAGTCATAATGCGAGGAAACGCCAAAGTCAATGAGTAGTCAGGCCCAAAATCCGAAAAAGACCGTCGTTTTGCGACGTTTTATGGATTTTCCAGATGCGACGCCGCGGGCAGAGTACTCGATCAAGCGCTGGCACGAGACCGCCCTCCGCACCACGCGATATCAGGCGCTTGAGGGCTCTTTCGTTGGTTGGTCTCGGGTTTGCGTTCTCGTTACTACTTTTGCGCGCAGGTTCAGACAGTGGTTCCGCCCGTGATCCGCAACGCAAAACCGGTCGCGGTGGAGCGCGTAAAGATCCACGGCGCCGCGTTGGAGGGCAATCTGGAAGGGAACGACGTTGATCGCGACGCCTTTGTTTTTCTGCCGCCCGACTACGCGATACAGAAGAACAAGCGCTATCCGGTCGTATATGCGTTACAAGGCTACTCGATCAGCGCCGAGCAGCGAACGAAGAGAGATCCACGTTCCGCAAACGGTTGAAGGGGCATTCGCTCAGGCGCGCAGGACATGATCGTCGTCTTGCCCGATTCCAGGACTGTGCACAACGGATCGATGTATTCGAGTTCCGCAACGATGGGCGACTTCGAACAATACGTGCTCACGATGTCGTCGCCTATGTCGACGCGCACTACCGGACGATTGCTAAACGAACGAGCCGAGGTCTGGTCGGTCATTCGATGGGTGGTTATGGCGCGAGCCGTATTGGCATCAAGCACGCGGACGTTTTTTGGAAGTCTGTACATCATGAGTCCGTGCTGCATGGCGGCGCGAGGAACTATCGCGATCGACGTCGGCGATCAGGACGGACTGAAGGCTGACGCCAGCAAACTGCACGAGATTCTGGATAAATACGGAATCCCAAACAGTTTCGAGATCTACAAGGGAACGCATACCAGCGCCGTGTCGGACCGTTTCTAGAACCACGTAACGCCGTTCTTCAGCAAGAATCTGTGCTCGGGTAAATGCGACTGAGGCGTTATTGGCCCGTGGCTCGCAACTTTGCAGCCGCTGCGCAACTCTGGACCACCGTGAAATAACGCGCGACTGCGTCCGCGCCTACGTCAAAGGGATTCGCCTCGCTCGGCTGGCGGCTCGAGGCGGCGTGCGCCTTCAGGTAGGCGTCGTCAAACTCGGAGTGATTTGATAGCAGCGCAGTGGCTCCGTAGTCGGCGGCGGCTTTAGCCATCTTTTTCGATGAGGCGAGATATGTGTCGTAGTAAGCGGCGCTCGCATTGAAAGGTATCGCTGTGCCGCCCACATAAGCGATACGCAATGGCTTGCCGTGATCCCGCACCTCGAAGAGGTAAGACAGCGTTCCGGGCGTATGACCGGGCATCGTGACGATCCGGACCGACGCATCGCCCACCGAAACAGTCATCCCGTCATCGCCGACCTTATCACGCTTCGGCTTCCCGCCCGCGTGATTCGCCGCCTTGTCGATTGCTTCCCAGTCTTCCGCTCCGTAAATGAGGTGCGCGCCCGGGATCGCATCCTGCAGCAACTTCGCTCCACCATCATGATCGGCATGCGCGTGCGAAAGGAGGATGTATTTGACTCTGGTCTGATCCAGACCAAGCTTCTTCATGCCGTCCAGGATTTCATCCTTCGCCGCGTAATCAAACAGCGCCTCGATGATGATGATCCCCTCGCTGCCCACGATCGCCCATGCGCTATGGATCTTCGTGCCGAGGAAGTACAGGTTGTCGGCGGCCTTTGCCGGTTCCGCGTACCAGGTCTCCCGGGCAGGTGGACGGCGAGGCTCTCCGCGCCCGGCCGTTCCGGCGCCGCGACCGCCTGCGGCTTGTGGCCCGGCAGGAGGCGGAAGGCAGAGGCGCATGAAGGTTCCCGCCCAATCCGTACCCGCAGCGATTTTGGCTGTCCCAAGGTAACCGTCCATTGTCTCTGGAGACGTTTGCCCGAATAGTCCTGCAAAATAAGCAGAGCAGGCCAGCAAAAGGACCCGTGTCGCTGACTTCATCCGATAAGCCCCCTTTCGGTTTTTATTGCTGTCAAAGATATATTGCAGTTACCGCCACGAACGAGGTTAGTTCATTTCACGCAGCCGGGGAGCAAAGAAAGGCGGCAGGCCCAGGTTCGACCTCGCGCATTAGCTGCGAGCAATTTAGCTCACCAACCGCAAAAAGGGTCCCTCACAATGAACGTGTTTCATATCGTGTTCCGCCATTCACATGTACCTGCGATTGATCCACGAGCGAACGTCCGACTCGTCAGCTAGCGGTCGACTCTCGGGGCGATACGGCGTAGAGCCGCCTGTCCGCGCGAACGGCGTTTTGTCCCACCCTGATCGAGATAAGCCCGCTCAGCCACGCTGCGATATTTCGCATGCCGCCGAGAACCCCGATCCTGACCTACTTCGTTACTCTCCGTAGGAGATTCGCCAGACGCGACCCTTGTTTGAATCAGAGACGTAAAGCGCGCCATCGGGTCCCACCGCTTCGCCGATCGGGCGATATTTCGCGGGGCTCGGCGTCATGGCCGTCTTATCAAAGCCTCCGAATCCATCCGCGAAGACTTGCGGATCTCCGGACTTTCCGTTCCGGTTGAACGGCACGAATACCACGTCGTATCCGTTCTTGCTGCGCGTGCCGTGCAGCACGATGAATGCGCCGCCTCGATACTCAGCCGGGAATTTGTTGCCGGAATAAAACAGCAGGTCCACTGGCGCCGCGCGCGGAGCCTGGAACGTGACGATCGGGCTGGAGTAAGCGCCGGCCAGAGCCGTGGTTCTGCCGTCACCGCCGTACTCCGGCGCCACGAGCCGCAGTTTACGAGCGCCATCGTAGTAGGTGTAGGGCCAGCCGAAGTTGGTGTCCTTTGTGATGCGGTGCATCTCGTCGGCGATGTTATTGTCGTCTTCCGCGCTCACCAGATTCGGGAACATCCGGTTCGTGGTATCGCGGCCGTGCATGATTCCGTAGAGGTGTCCATCGCCTGCCGACCAGTCGAGCGAGCTGATATCCCGGATTCCGGTTGCCACCTGTTCGCCATCGGCGGGGAATCTCTGGCCGGTCTTATTTGCGTTGAAGCGCCACACGCCCGCGCGCCGGCCGAGATCCGGACACGGCTTCAATCCTACCGGCGGCGCGCCCTGCTCAACCTTCGGATCGGTGCACAGATTGGCCGAAGCTTCGAGCGCGACATAGAGATGATCCTTGTCGTCGAATGCCAGCGCCACGTTGGCCCGCGCGAAGCCGGGATGCTCGGCGGGCATTCCGTCGACAATGATATCCGGATCTTTCCGCGGCAACAGCGCGCCGTTGTCGGCGAACGTAAAGCGATAAACGGCAGTGGCGGAAGCGGCGTAAAGCGAGCCCTTGTAAAAGCGAATTCCGGTCCCGCCGGTCACGCCGCCGAAATGCTCCACATGATCGGCTGTGTGGTTCGCGTCCAGATGGACGGCGATGATTCCGTCGCCTTTGTTCTGCCGGTCCACGGGCGTGGATATATACAAGTCGCCATTCGGCCGGACGGCAAGATGACGGATGGGTCCCAGACCTTCAGACACCACGTTCGCGTGGAACCCCGAGGGTAAAATCAAGCCGTCCGGCTCGCCCGCGAAGGCGAACCCGGCGGCCAGGACGAACAACAACTTTTTCATGGATTTCATTCTATTGTTCTTGCCTCGCAATTGCGTCCCAGCCCCGCAGGACCAGAAAAGCCAGGAAGTGCTGTTGGGGAGCACCACTGGCTTGTCGCTGGGCGTTTACCGATGTTCTCGGCTGCGCACCAACTTGATGAGAAAATACGCTATCTGCGGTGCGCGGTTGGATTCAACTGGTCTGCAAACCGGAAGTCATCGCGAGCGACTGCACCCACAGCGCTACCGAAAGGGCGGTTCCCCCGGGACACGGCGCTCGGATCGACAGCGTTCGATGACCATACTCTGATCGCGGTGCCGGATGCCGCGGGTATGGCACGTCGACCCCAAAATTCGGAACGTACGAGACTGAAGTTGGCGCTTCGGCATCGCTATCCGGAACACGCAAAGCGGGTGATCCTGAACTTCCTTGTCGCAGGGAGTTCCCAGAACTCCTATGGACATGCAATCGACGAATTCATCGGCTGGTATTGTTCGAACCGCGTCTCACACTTAACCGAATCGTCGTTCTCAGATATCGCTCTCTTCGCGAACAGCGGAATCCGGCTCCGCCCACAATCAACGTCCGCATGATGACTTGGGTCCTCTGCTTATCGCTCGCGCCTCTCTGCAGCGCAACACAACATTAGATCGTCACGAGTTGCTCTTTAACGTTGGCCCAACCGCCCGTGACTCATCGCCAGGAGAACCGGCGTTTTCAGTGCGATTCGAGTTTTGGGCATGACGGGGCGAGCAAATAGATACGCTTTCTCCCCTCTCGGCGGCGCTCTCGTCGCGCTGACGAACGGCGATTTGCCAGCGCCCATGAGTTGCATTCGCTCCAGACCAAACGCGGTCCGCCGACCGATGCCGTTCACCGCGAGCGCAGCCGGTTCTCGAACCAGACAACATTCTGGCTTTCCTGACCGGCCACAAGGATATCGGGGAT